>Ga0306922_10000203_pt1 | contig 44664 bp, 31 predicted proteins | sample sta12Cox44000082_FD_203758 | JGI IMG/M metagenome (GOLD analysis project Ga0306922, IMG submission 203758) | Lab enrichment of tropical soil microbial communities from Luquillo Experimental Forest, Puerto Rico - statoxic.12C.oxic.44.000.082 (v2)... | ecosystem: Environmental > Terrestrial >... | reverse complement strand
CTTCCGGCAGCCGTTGCTGGTTCAACAGAGCGATGCCCTTGTTCAGCACCGCCACCGCCAGCGATGGATCAAGCTTGTAGGCCTCATCAAATTTGGCCGTCGCCTTTTCCATGAGCTGCTGGTTCATCATGGCTACGCCCAGGTTGTTAAGTTTGGCCGCCGCAGCTCGTGTTTGGTTGGTTTCGGCCCAACTGACGCCGATCACCAGGCAGACCGCCGCAAGGCCGCTCACGAGCCGGCACAAAGGTACAAACATTCTGGCTTTCTCCTCTGGATCGATGGCGAGAGAACCCTCGATTATAAAGTTCGCCACCGGCAGCCGATTCGGATTGCCCGCACCCTGGCAATCCGCCTATGCAATTGCTGTTCGTCCGAAGAAAGACAGAGCGCGTTTCTGGCTCAGGGGTCAAATCAGCCAGAGTCCTTACAGCTTTCTCGGATACCCCACACTCGACCACGGCTCGCCGCCGCACCGGGTGCACCGGGTGTACGCACGGATAGCTCCGGGGCGAAATACTGTGATTGATTACATCGATTTCGAAAATTCCGAACAATAATTCAAAACCATTAGTGCCGGTCCGGCGACAAACCGTAAATTCTTGGGAACCAGTAGCTTTTCCTGGCGTCTGAATAAGAGAAGCCCGACTAAAATGGCAGCACGGGCTGTCCGTTGGCGTTGGGTGAGGAACGGCGTGATGTGGTTTCCTGATCGGTTCCACGCAACCTTGTGGCGTTGCCGGGCAATGGTGTGGCTGGCAGCCTGGCTGGTGCCGCGTGCCGAGCGCGCCCCCTGGCGCTCCAACCAGCAGGGTCGCTTCTGGCACTGGTGCCACTTCCTCGCCGAATTGGGCCAACTCACCCCCCAGAACCGATTGGTCATAGCACGGGCTTGCTGGCGATTGTTTCCCGACGCATTCTGGCTTCGATTCGATCGCGAGAAGTCGCATGCCCGAGTCCGCGCCCTCATTGGCTCGCCGACGGGATTAATTCTGGGGTTGCTCTTGTTTGCAGCCGTGCTGCTCACGGTCTCGGGCATTATCCCAGCCGCCCGGAACGCTTTCTCAGCCCCGTTCGCCCATGCCGACCTGGTTGCCCTAATCACACTTGACGGCAATGGCATCAACGGCAAATTCAGTCGCACGCGCTCCGACACGCTGCTTGATTTGGCCACCATTTGGAGTAAGACACAATTAGCTGACAGGGTGGCGCCGTTTTCCTGGGGGCCCGGCACCCTCTTGCTGCCCAGCCGCGACTTGCCGGTGGGAACAGCACGCATAGGACCGGACTTCTTTTCCACCCTTCAGGTGAAAGCGGCGTTGGGGCGCACGCTGTCGGCGGATGATGCGCGCAACTGCCCGGATTGTATCGTCCTGAGCCATGCCCTTTGGCAGCACGAATTCCGCGCTGATCCGAAAATCGTGGGTAAGCAGGTGATCCTGAATGGAAATCCTCGTACCGTGGTCGGGGTTCTGCCGATGGAGTTCCATCTCATCTCGGCCGGTATCGAAGTGTGGGGATTCATCGATCCGGCAATTTTGTTTACGAACTTTCAGCGGCGGGTTGGTGCTGTAGCGCATCTTCGCGACCGCGCAACATCGGCGCGCTTGCAGCGCGATCTGACCGATTTGACCGAGAGCGCAGGTTATATCCATCCGGCCTCGCAGATCCAAGTCGTAACCGTAGCGGCTCAAGTTCGTAAGAACCTCTTATCCACCATTGGATTTTTAGTGCTGGCCGCTGCATGCGCCGCGCTGGTGGTCTTACTGCGTCATTTGTCGGCCAGCGGGATAGGTCGCTTGCCGCAGGGCGCCGCTGCACGTATGCTCTGGCTCTCGTTCCTCACAATGAAAGCAGGGCTGTTGCTGGCGGTAGCGGCTTTAACCTCATGGGCCGTGGTTCATTGGCTGGCCAGTCTCGTAGTAGGTTCTACGTACCCGTTGGCCGATGAGTACGCGATCTGGCTTTTTCTTACGTTGGCAATTGTCGCCTTGTCGTGGGCAGTGCGCGATCAGCAGCGCCGCTGCCGCACGTGCCTGCGTCGGTTGGAACTGCCTGTCGCGATCGGCCGAACCGGTTCGGTCCTGTTGAACTGGGCCGGTACAGAGATGGTCTGCCCTCAGGGCCACGGCGTGCTCTACCTGCCGGAGTCGAGCTCCAACTCCTTGGATCAGGACCGCTGGAACAAGCTCGACGAGTCCTGGCAGAGTCTGTTTCGCGAAGGATAACCCGGCCTTCCTACGTTGCGTGATAACGTGTGTCCGCTATTCAGTCCGCTGCAATAAGAGGTGCGGCCTTTGCCGGTCAGGGCCCGGTATACTGCACGAGCCACATCGACAACCGTGTAGGGTTTCTCCACAACGCGGCCCCTTGACGCAGCGGCTAGGGCCAGGCTGCGCCGTCTTGTGTGTACTCCGAGATATAGAGCCACCGGATATCCGGAAAACGTCGCGCAAGTGCGGAGGCCATAGCGTACCCGCTGATGCCGGGCATTACCAGGTCTGTCATGATCAGCTAGAGCTTGCCGTGAAACTGCTCACGTTTGAATTACGCAATGGGTAGATTCACCAGACGGTAAGCCTTCAGACAGTTAGGATGTGAGAAGCGCCTGCTTTGTCAGCGATACGCAACCGGAGCTTGAGGTGCCGACCGGTCACGCCGCAGCAGCCACACGATGAGCCAGACAATCAGCACGACTGGCAGCAACGGAACCAAAATCATGCTTATGATCAGTCCCGCGAATACTCCTGCGCCTGTCTGGCTGACCAGTTCGCCTTTGATCGAAGCATTAGGGTGCTTGCTCACGCCGCCACCTATGCCAACCGTGTCTCCTGCGACGCTAGCATCTTCGCCTAGATGGATACCGCCAGCAACGGCAACCACATCACCCTTCGCCGTCCCATCCAAAACAATGCTGCCCATGATCGCCACGACATCCCCGGTGGCCGTACCCGCCATGTGGATGGAGCAGAATATGCACACCACGTCACCGACCTCTTCGTCAGTGCCCACATTGATACTCTGGAAGAGTTGCACACGATCGCTGCTGTTCCCTTTGGCAAACAGGAATGTCGGGGCCGCCACTACAGCAAGCAGCAAAGGCAGTAGGAGCAGACGGTTACACAGTCTCATACACGTCTCCTGCTGGCATAATACGCCACTGGAGGAGGATACGAGATAGCCCGGGAATTGGTTCCGTTCCTACGAGTAAATCCTTTAAATTCCTCGCCTTTGTGACACTAGTAGAGATAACCCGAAGGGCCACCCGGCCGGAGTGGCGGAAAACGGCACCAAGTGAGGTCCTGTAACGAAATCCAAACTGGGGAATCAATACGAATGCATATGTAGCCCACCGGAACGGTGGGAAATCTGGGGGAAGGCAATGTTGTTCAAGCGGTCTTCGGATATTCCGTCATCGGAAATAACACCAAAGCACTTGTATTTCAATCGTCGGACTTTTCTTGCCGGTGCCGGTGCGCTCTTGGGCACTGCTGCAGCTGGCGGCGCGCTGAACAGATTGCTGACGCCAGCCGAAGTTGCTCTGCCCGGCACCAAACTGGATTACGGCAAAAGCCAGTTCAGCACGTCGGAAAAGCAAACGCCCTTCAACGACATCACCCATTACAACAACTACTACGAGTTCAGCACCGATAAGTACGAACCCGCCAAACTTGCCGAAAACTTCAATGCATGGCCGTGGACTATCAAAGTCGAGGGATTGGCTAACAAGCCGAAGACCTTCGACATCGACGCGCTCAGGAAGATGCAACTGGAAGAGCGTATCTATCGCCTGCGCTGCGTGGAAGGCTGGTCCATGGTGATTCCCTGGATCGGCTTCCCGCTCAGTTCCCTGCTGAATCAGGTGCAGCCGAACCCCAAAGCCAAGTTCGTGGAATTCACCTCCCTTTACGACCCTAAGCGCTTCCCGGGTCAACAGCGTGGTGTGCTCGAATGGCCCTATGTCGAGGGCCTGCGCATGGATGAGGCGATGCATCCGCTGACCCTCCTCGTCGTCGGCTTGTATGGTGAGACGCTTCCCAACCAGGATGGTGCACCAATACGGTTGGTTGTTCCCTGGAAGTACGGCTTCAAAGGCATAAAAGCCATCGTGAAGATCAAACTGGTGGACTACCAACCGACGTCAACGTGGACGAAAGCGGCGCCGAACGAGTACGGCTTTTACTCCAATGTGAATCCCAACGTGGACCACCCCCGCTGGAGCCAGGCAAAAGAACGGCGGATCGGGGAATTCACGAAGCGGCCAACCTTGATGTTCAACGGCTATGGTGATCAGGTCGCCTCTCTATACAACGGGATGGATTTGAAGAAGAATTACTGAGTCCAGAGCGTGAAACCAAAATATCTCAAGCCGCTGGTTTTCCTTGCATGCCTGCTGCCGCTCGCCCGGCTTGGCTGGAAGGCCTTCAACTTGGCTCTGGGTGCCAATCCCATTCAGGTCATCACCTGGTCAACCGGCACCTTCACCCTGGTCTTCCTGATGATTACTCTCGCTATCACTCCTGTGCGCAGGCTCACGGGGCAATACTGGCTCATTCAATTTCGCCGAATGTTCGGGCTCTTCGCGTTCTTCTACGGCTGCCTGCACTTCACCACCTACATCTGGCTCGACCAGTTCTTCGACTGGCACAGCATGGTCAAAGACGTCTACAAACGGCCATTCATCACGGTGGGCTTCACGGCGTTTGTGTTACTAATTCCCCTGGCGCTCACCTCGACGCAGCGATCGATCCGGTGGTTAGGCAAACGATGGGTCACTCTGCACAGGCTCATCTACTTCACTGCAATTTTTGGAGTCATCCACTACATCTGGCTGGTGAAGGCCGATCTTCGCAAGCCGCTCATTTACGCCACGATTCTGTCAGTACTCCTGATCTATCGCGCTCTCGCCCGGGCCATCACACGACTTGCTCCTGGCTTGCCGTCGAATGGCCGCTCTCGCACAATCGAAAACCGGTCCGCTGTAGGTGACTAACCGCCCCGAAGCCGGCTTTGGCAGTTGCGCTATGATCGAGACATCGGATTGCAGGCCCCAGAGAGCATTTCACTATGGACGAACGCAGTTTCCAGCGCTTGCTGCGGCGCACAGTAGCCATTCCTGTGGCCCTGCTTGTCCTGCTGGCCGTAGTTCTGGTGGTCGAAATTCTGTCTCTCACCTCTGCTCTGCGCTGGGTCGATCACGCCGAAGAAGTGATCGCCGACTCGCGCGAGTTGATGCGCAACATGATCGACATGGAGACCGCGATCAGGGGCTACTATCTCACCGGCAATCGTTCTTTCCTCGAGCCCTTCGTTGCTTCTAAGTCAACTGTTTTTCGCGAAGTGGGGCTGTTGGAAGAGCTCACGACCAACGAACCGGAAGTGCAGCAACGTCTTGCGGAGGTTCGCCAACTCGACCTCCGTTGGATCAACTATGCCGACCAGTTGCTGGGCAATCATGATTCACAGCCCAGTTCAGCAGAATATGCCTCCGGCAAAGAGCTGATGGGGCAAATTCGCTCCCGGCAATTGGCCCTGCTTCATAGCGAAGAACTGGCCCGCGACAATCGTATCCGGCGGGCAACCACCCTGAACCGCATTGTCATTGCGACCGCCGTAGGACTCTCGTTGATCATTGCCGCGCTGCTCTTCACGCTAACGCGCCGGGAATTGCGGGAACTGTCGCAAAACTACGAAAAGCACCTGTATGCCGAAGAGGAAAAGAGCCGCCAGCTTGCCGAAAGTCGAGAGCGTTTTCAGACCACCCTGAACAGCCTCGGTGACGCCGTGATCGCCACCGACGCCAAAGGTGGCGTCCGCTACATCAATCCGGTGGCGCAACAGCTCACCGGCTGGAGCGACCATGTGCAGGCCCGTGGGCATCCACTGAGCGAGGTCGCTCGCCTTATTGACGAGAGGACGCGCGAACCGCTGAGTGATCCGGTGGAAACCGTGCGGCGCGCGGAGCAGGCGGTCGCCGTCTCCAATCACCTTCTGTTGGTCAGCCAGTCCGGCACGGAATACCCCATCGAGATGAACGCCGCTCCTATTCTCGAAGGCGGAGCTGTCTCCGGTATTGTGCTGGTGTTTCGCGACGTTACTCAGCGTCGCATGACGGAGCAAACGCTACAAGCCAGCGACCGCCTCACCCAGGCAGGCCGCTTGGCCGCTACCATCGCTCACGAAATTCGCAATCCGCTCGACACTGTTTCGAACTTGCTCTTTCTGCTCAGGCAGGGCACCTACAACACACCCGAAACTTCGCAATATCTGGACATGGCGAGCGAGGAGCTGTCGCGCATCACGCAAATTACCGGGCAGCTCCTGACCTTCCATCGCGAGGCGAAGTCTCCCGTGCAGGTCGATCTGGTGAAGGTCCTGGAGAGCGTACTCACCCTGTATTCGCCGCAGATTCAGATGACGGGCATCAAAGTCACCGAACGCTTCGAAACACATCGCTCGGTGCGCGGTTTCCCGGGAGAACTTCGCCAGGTATTCGCCAATCTCGTGTCGAACGCAATCCACAGCATGCCCAGCGGAGGGAGGCTGCTTCTGCACGTGTATGAGTCCTCGCTCCCGTCTGACTCGCTACGTAAAGGGGTTCGCGTAACCGTGCTAGATAATGGGATCGGCATTCCTCCCGACGTTGCCAGCAGACTGTTTGCGCCCTTCTATACGACCAAAGGTGAAGCTGGAACCGGTCTGGGACTCTGGGTGACCCGCGGCATCGTTGAGAAGCACGAAGGCACCATTCATTTCATCAGTACCTTGCGAGCGGGCCGCTCGGGCACGGCATTTTCCGTGTTCCTGCCCTTCCAGCAAGTCAGCGGCGGGCTCGACCTGCCAAAGCCGCAGCACGCGTAGGGCAGTGCTGCACCGAAGCCAACCTGGCTTATCGCTTTTCGCTCTTCACTCTTGGCTCTTCGCGCAGTGGCTTTTCGGCTTTGGCTATTGCTAGCTCAGCTAGTCGCTAGAAATACAGAGGCACAGAGTTCCTGAGATTTGAATGCCGCAGCGCTCTGTGCCTGGGTGGTGAACCAAATGGCTAGTTGCTACTGAATGTCGAAGTGTTCCTGATGCAGCATCTGATCGCTCTTCACCAGGACAGCTTTGCCGATCATCTCTTCCATCTCGGTAATGAGTTTTCCGTTGTTGGCTTTTAGTCCCTTCGCCACTTCTGGATTCACGCGTAACGTCACATCGGTGCGGTCATGCGCCTTAATCATCTTCCGCATCTCGATATAGATCTCGTTGCAGATGGTAGGCACCGACTTCACGAATCCCGCACCCGTGCAGTAGGGGCAAGCCTCGCTCAGCGTGCGCTCCAGCGATTGCTTCACCCGTTTGCGGGTAATCGCCACCAGTCCGAAGTCGTTAAACTGCAGCGCCTTTGAGGGCGCCCGATCATTGCGCAAAGCTTCTTCCAGCGCCTGCATGACTTTCTGACGGTTCTTGCGCTCGTCCATGTCGATGAAGTCGATCACGATAATGCCGCCCAGGTCACGCAGCCTTATCTGCCGCACGATCTCCTTGATGGCCTCGATGTTTGTCTTCACGATGGTGTCTTCGAGACGCTGGGTCTTACCAACATACTTGCCGGTATTAATGTCGATTGCCACCAGCGCCTCCGTCTGGTTGATGACGATGTATCCTCCGCTCTTCAGCCACACCTTCGACTTCAGAGCGTTGTTGATTTCGTCCTGGATTCCGAAGTTCTCGAATAGCGGCATGGACTTGGTGTATAGCTTGATGCGGCGCACCAGCGAAGGCTGGAATCGCTGCGCAAAGCGAACCACGCGTTCGTACTCTTCCTCGGTGTCCACCCAGATCTGCGAGAACTCAGCGTTGACCTGGTCGCGGAGCACGCGCTCCACCAGGTTCAGATCGTGATAGATCAGCGCCGGAGACTTGCTGTTGTCGGCACGGTTCTTGATTTCTGCCCACAAGTGCTTCAGGAAGCGAATATCAGCACGAAGCTCATCTTCCTTAATGTTCGCAGCGGCGGTACGCACGATAAATCCGCCCACGCCGTTCTCGCGCTCGCTGGTCACAATGCGCTTCAGACGCTGGCGCTCTTCCTCCGAGTTGATCTTGCGCGATACGCCCACGTGGTTGACCGTCGGCATGTACACCAGGAACCGACCTGGCAATGCGATGTGACTGGTGATGCGCGCGCCTTTCTTGGCAATCGGTTCCTTAGCAATCTGTATCAGAATCTCCTGCCCTTCTTTCAGCAGATCGGAGATCAGCGGCGGTGGGCGATGCGCGTGCAGGCGCACGTTATTGCGGCGGCCGCGGAAACCGCGCCTTCCGCCTCGCTCGTAATCGCCGCGGCGCGGCTGGCGCTGTTGATAACTCGCAGTGGGAGGAGCCGCTCTGAGTTCGGCGCGGCCGTTCCTTTCGTCTTCGCCGTTCTCTTCCTCTTCGTAGTCTTCTTCGCGAGCCAGCAGACGAGTTTCGCCACGCTCTTCGGCAGCTACAACCTCGTCCTCATCGACATCCGCGACTTTGGGAATCCAGCGATCGGAATACTCGTTGTCGCTGTCTAGCGTCTCCTCTTCCAACTCAAGCTCGACATCGCCGGCAACTTCGCGCATCGCCTCGAGGTTCTCGGGCATGGGATGAAATTCCATCTCGTCGTCTTCCAGCGTCTCGTGCTCAAGCGTGCGGCCTTCAGGCGCTTCCGACGGAGCTTCCTGATGCCGGAATCCCGCCGGTTCGGCTCCGGCCGCCGCTTCTTCACGCCCCTCAACCCGATTGTCCGGCTCAGAGGCAACCTCGATAGTTCTATGCTCAGTCGTCTCGACAGGCTGAAATGTAGCAGCAGAACCGGGCTGCAGCTCCTCGAGAATCGCCGGCCTCGTCTCCACGGGAGGCTCAACTTGCGGAGGCTCGACAGACGAAACGTCGACAATTTCCTGCCGCTCTTCCTTGTGTTCTTCGGCCTGTCTTTCGCTGGCTGACTCCTCCGGGGCAACTTCGGCCGCCGTCGGAGAAATGACTTCTTCGCTCACTTCGTATTCTTCTTCGGGTGCAGGCGCCTGCACCGCGAGGGGGTCCTCCACAGGCGCTGACACCGTAGACACAGTTTGCACCCTGGCTTCCGGAGCCGCTGTAGTCAGATTGCGATATTTGGAAATCGACTCGCCGGGCAGCACGATTGGAGCGTAGCGCTGCGGAACTGGTCGACTCTCGAACGCAGGTCGATCACTTTCGGATTCCTCGGCCACATCAGCCGATTCTTTTTGAGACTCCGTCCGCTGGAAGCGCTCCTCGCGTCCCCCACGACGGCCGCCACGACGGCGGCGTCCGCGCCAGCGGCGCGCGCCTTCAACGCGAGGTGCTTCCGTTTCGCCCCGCTCCTCTTGGTTCTCACTGTCGATACGAGCGTTGGTAGCAAAATCCTGCGCTGCCGTATCCGAATCGCCCGTTTCTTCACCGTTGATCTCCGTGGCAGGCGAGTCGGCTTGCGGCTGCGATTGGCTACTCACCCTGGCTGCCACTGGGGGTGCCGGGATCTCGCCGAACTCCTCGGTCTCTTCTTCGCCGCCCAGTTCGAGGAAGTCGGAAACGTACAGGAATGCATCGCGCTCCAGTCCGATATCAACAAAGGCCGACTGCATTCCGGGAAGGACCCGCGTAACGCGGCCTTTGTAGATGGATCCTGCCAGGGTGTATTCATTTTCCCGCTCGTAAAATACTTCGGCGAGCTGATCATCTTCCACCAACGCAACTTTGGTTTCGTGGGGGGTGGAAGACACATAAAGTTCTTTGTTCATGGAATGCTCCGCGGAACCGGGGCACACTAGAGAACGCACGGAAAGGAAACCAACGGCGGCATCAGCCTATGACACACAGCAGTACACGCCCGGATGTGCTCCAGCCTGATGACTGCTACAGCAATAGATGGAGTTTGTCTGCACCGTTATCGGCAGGTGCCTAGGAGGTTTGTGACCACACCTTCACTTGGAAGGGGTCGTTACCCGCCGCCCATTCACCTGTTCTTGCAATCCTGTCCGGCCCACTCATCGTGCGACCGATTCAATGCCCCCGTTCGTGAGGGCGTTCGTAATCTTTTCGTCACTCTTCGAAGGTCCCGTCCCTGCGACCACCCTCCCGGCGAGTGAACCCGGGGTCTGCCGGCCCGCGTCCCGATGGCGCGGCTCCAACCGGCAAAAGCCTGATTAATTCACGAACCGGCGCATGCGGACATTCATCACAATCCCCAGCGCCAGAAACATAAACAGTACCGAAGATCCCCCATAACTCATTAACGGTAAGGGGATTCCCGTAACCGGCATGAACCCAACAACCATACCTACGTTAACCAGGATGTGGAACGCGAGAACCGCGACCACCCCCATGACCACGAAGGCACCCGCCCGGTCAGGGGCCGTCTGAGCGTTCTGAATTAGACGCATCAGTACTACAAAGTATAGCAGCAAAAGGCCCATAGCGCCGATGAATCCATGTTCTTCGGCGAAAGCCGCGAAAATAAAGTCGGTGTGCGGGACTGGCAGGAATTGTCCCTGTGTCTGGCTGCCTTGCGCCGTGCCCTTGCCTAAGATTCCCCCCGCTCCCACGGCCACTAAGGACTGTATCAATTGGTAACCCTTGTGTTGCGGGTCGGCTTCCGGCTCGATAAACGTGGTCAGCCGATCCTTCTGGTAGGGTTTGAGAACATGCCAGGCTACAGGGGCTAACAACGCCGCCACCAACAAGATAGCCAGCGCATGTTTTGCTTTGATGCCACCCAGAAATAGTCCCATGATGGCGATCGGCATATAGGTGAGTGCCGTTCCCAAGTCTGGTTGCGCCAGAACCATCAGCATGGGAATGCCCACCAGGGCGCCGGCCTTGACGATGTCCTGAGCATCGCATCGTCCCTTGATGTCAGCAAAGTACTTGGCTATGGCCAGAATCAAAACCAGCTTCACCCACTCCGAAGGCTGGAAGTGGAATAAGCCTCCGACATCTACCCAGCGTCGCGCCCCAAGATACTTCTTGCCGAAGACCGCTACTGCCAGTAGGGACAGAATCGAGATCACGTAGAAGATCGGCACGCGTTCAATCAGCGCCTGATAGCTAATGAAGCTCATGGTGAACATCAGCGCCACACCGCCCATCACCCAGTAGACCTGCTTGATGTGGACACCCATGAACTTCGTGTTCAAGGTGGCGCTGTAAATTTCGACGACTCCAAGCGCGCAAATCAGCAGCACCAGCGCCAAAAGCACCCAGTCGAAATCGCGAAAGGAAACATAACGGCTCACGGTTGGGTCCTGGGAAGAGCTGCGCCGCCTGCTGCAGGAGATAGCTGGGTATCTGGCTTTTTGGAGGCTATCCCCTTCGCCGCCACTGTCGGGGCAGCGCTCGGTCGCAGCGGAGGCTCAGTCGGCTGTGCCTGCGATGCATCCACCTCGGGATTGGCCATTTCGGTGTGCGACTCAACGACTTGCAGGGTCGAGGAATCCGCACGACGGTTGACTGTTGTCGCCCTGGCTGATTTCGTCTGCAGCTGCTTATTTGCATCCAGCGGCACGGTGAAGCGTCCGCCTTGCAGCTTGTTCTCGCCGGACTGCGCATCGCCCTCGTGCCAGACTGCAGCCACTTCGGCTTTGTTGGTCGTCGCAGCCTTGGCTACTTGTGTCTGCTTGTTGCGCTGCTTCTCCACATAGGCCTTGATCACCTTGGTGGCGACCTGAGCCGCCAACGCGCCATGCTCGCCACCTTCGAAGAGGCAGGCCACGACAATTTCCGGGTTGCGTCGCGGCGTCACACCAACAAACCAGCCGTTGTCCTTGTAGAGACTCTTTTCGCTGGCCGACATCTTCTTCTTGTATTCGTTGGAGACGGTTTGCGAACTGCCGGTCTTGCCTGCAATGTCCACTCCAGCAATCGCTGCCCTGCCTGCAGTTCCCACAGGCGAAACCACCTGCGCCATGGCATCGGTAATGATCGTCCAGTTCTTCGGGTCGATCGGAATCGCGGCATCGTCGTTGTAGTGAGCAACCTGTTTAAACTCCGGCGGGAACTGCTCCGGGAATGCCACGTGTGGCCGACGCAACGAACCGCCGCTGGTAATGGCCGCGACCGCACGCGCCAGCTGAATTGGCGTGGTTGCCACGGCGCCCTGTCCGATGCCAACCGAGATGGTTTCGCCGGCATACCACTTCTGCTTGAAGTTCTTGATCTTCCACTCTTCCGATGGCATTACACCTGAAGCTTCCTGCGGCAAATCGATGCCGGTCTTCTGTCCCAATCCAAGCATCGTCGCGTATTTCGCGATGCGGCTGATGCCCAGCTTTTCCGCCAGCGTATAGAAGTACGAATCGCACGATTGGTAAATCGCCTTAGTAATTCCAACCTCGCCGTGCGAACGCGCTCCTCCCTTCGAGCCCGCAATCCAGCACTTGAAGAAGCGGCCGTAAAATGTCTTTCCGCCGCCGCAATTCACATGCAAATCTTGCGCGATGCCTTCCTGCATGCCGGCCGTCGCCATGATGGTCTTGAACACCGACCCCGGCGCGAGCTGCGCCTGAATCGATTTGTTGAGCAGCGGCTTGCCCGGATCTTTCAGCAGCGCATTCCACTCGTCGCGCGTGATCTTCACGGCAAACGCGTTGGGATCGAACGCCGGCCGGCTTACCATCGCGAGAATTTCGCCGTTGCGCGGGTCCATGGCCACAATCGCGCCCGGCTTCCCTTCCAGCGCTTGTTCGGCGGCAATCTGCAGGTCAAGATCGATGGTCAGCTTCAGCTGCTTACCTGGCACGGCCGGCACGTCGCTCAGTGTGCCGACTTCCTTTCCGCGGCTATTGACGATCACCTGCCGGGAGCCATTCTTTCCCATCAGGACATCGTTGTAGTACTGCTCGACTCCCGACATGCCGACCACATCGCCGGGGCTGTAGAGCTCCCATTGCGGCTGTGTCAGCATCTCTTCGCTCACCTGCCCGACATAGCCGATCACGTGCGCCATGAATCCGTTTTTGGGATACAAGCGCCGATGCACGGTAATAATGTCGAGCTCAGGCAGGTCCGCGCGATGTGACTCGATAAACGCCAGCTCATCCGGCGTGATGTCATCTTTCAGAAACATCGGCTGGTAACCGGGTACCACTTTCATTTTGCTGAGGCGCGTACGCAATTCATCCGGAGGAATGTGCAGCCCCTCGGCAATCTTGTCGGCGTCGGCGTCGAGATTGCGATTCTGATCGCGTAGCAGAAGAACGGAAAACGACGGATAGTTATCGACGATGATGCGGCCTTCGCGGTCAAGCAACTTACCGCGTGGCGCAAGAATCGGAACTTGCTTGATGCGGTTCTGTTCGGCAAGTGAGGTGTAATAATCGCTGCGTGCTACCTGGAGCCGCCACAATCCGAAGGCCAGCAAAAGGAAGATCGCCAGCAGCACGTATTGCACTGCCGTGAGGCGAAACTGCGATACCTTTTCCTCGCGACCAAACATTCGCAACTACAGCCGGACTACCCTGCTGGTAACCTCTTCGCCGCGCTCGCGTAAACGGCACGAGAGCCTATCGTCTCAAGGCAAAACGATTGCCAAACTTTGAACACATGAGGGTACTAGCGCAAGCCCGTTACTACTATTGTATGCCCAACTGAACCGATGCGCTCTAGTTAACTTTAGGTCTCTGAGGCACTTTACGGCTAGCAACTAATTGGCGGAGCTGGGTTTGGCCGCGTAGCAACGGCGACGCAATTCTAGCCGTTAGCCACTGAAAATTGAACCCCAAAGTTATTCGGCCCTGCAGCGGCCAACCGAATCGCTGGGTGAGACTCACCTAAGGGCGGAGTACGCCTTCAGGCGTACAGCAACCGCTGTTCTGAATGAACTAAAACGGCTTTAGCCGCTGGGGGTAAGTCGTCCCTCGCGAAGATCTCACCTGCCCAACTCCCTCTGATACTGGGCTAGCAATCCTCGATCTTTGCGCCTCTGCACCACCCGTCGCACCGCCGCTACTATCCGCTCGTTGCTCCGGTAGATCGTCAGCGATTCCAAAGCATCCTGCGCTGTCCGCACATCGGCGCCCTCAATCACAGAAATTAGAAACGCTACTGCTTCGTCCAGCCGCGAAGCCGTCATAGCCGCCAACAATACCTTGCGCACAGGCGCTGCGACGGTCCGTTGCCATTTCTCTTTCAGCACTTCAAACCCCGCCCGCAGCCGCGACTCTCCAAGCGCCAGCATCGCGGCCTCGGCAACAGCGTCATCCGCGGCATCGAGGTACATCGCAACAAACGGAACCGCCTTTTCAGTCGCTGACAGCAGTCCTGCAAAACACTCCGCGAGGACCGTCACCTCTTCATCTCCCGCAAGCACCTTCAACCGCAACAGCAGCGCACCGGACTCGCCCCCGTTGGCGGCCAAGGCCCGTACCGCTCCCGCTCGCGCAGCGGGCTCGCGATCCACCAGCAACCGCACGACCTCGGCCAACGCGTCCGGATAACGCGTGCGTAATAGCCGTTGGGCGCTCACTGCCCGCAGCTTGGCTGCCTCGTCCACCGGGGGTCCGTAGGATCCCTCCATCTGCACGTGCTTTAAGCCCGTGAGATAAGGCTCCGGCTCGTCATAGTCCATCTCGTACAACGTGGTCACCAATTCGGTGACGGCGGCACAGCGCTTGTCTAGCTTAGGAGCATCGGTGATGAGCCGATTGAAGCCTATGACCATCTCTGGAAGCAACTCGGTCGCACACAGCTCGCGCGCCGCCTTCGCCGCCTTCGCCACAACTAGGTTCGATCGGTTGCGCAACGCTCCTCGCAGCTCTTCCACAACCCTAGCAGTGGGCTCCTCATGACGCAGCTCACCCAGCCTGTCGAGCACCCGCTCAGTGGGATCTCCTCTAGCCATATTCGTCTACGATCATTGCACAAGCTCTCCGACGTCGGCGCCGGGACAAAGAATTCTTCGCAAAGCGCTTCTCGTCGCCCTCAAAATGGACTACATTCTTCTTGCGGGAATCTGCCGGAGGTGTTTATGCCCGTTTACGATTACGTCTGCAAGGACTGTCAGAAATCATTTGAATTGGTCCTTACTCTCGGCGAACATGACAAGAACAATATCAGCTGCCCCAAGTGCGGAAGCAGAAACGTTGAGCAGGATGCGGCCGCGTTTTACGCCGTGACCTCAAAGAAAAGCTAGCCGGATCCCCTACTTCTGTCCTGTGTCAGCCATACGAGGATCCGTTTGTCTTCTGCGACGGCTCTTAGCACCCGGTTTCCCAAAATGAGCCGATTTTGGTTTCTCGGCGGATGATCAAGCTGCCATGAGGCGGCTGCTGGCGGGGTAAAATCGGACTTGCCTATGTCCGAAACCGTCGAAAACCTCGTCCTACGGAAGGAACGTACCTACCAGGAAAAGATGGATGCCTGGCGTACATCGTATCCCCAGCTAGCGGTGTGGGAGGAAGCGAATGAGCGGGGCTTAGCTGGAAATAGCCTCCGACAAGCGACGGCTGCTGGTTCCCGTGACGTCTGCCGCCCTAGCCCTGATCACTGAGCATAAGCCGAAGTAGCGTGGTACCCACCCCTGTCGCCTTCGTTGGCGATAGGGTGGGATGGAAATCTGTCACAGCGAATAATTACTTCCCCCTAAACTCTGCCTGTCTCTTCTCTAAAAATGCCCTTGTCCCTTCACTCTTGTCCTCCGTGGTGCAGCAGATGGCGAACAGAGTCGCCTCGAGGTAGAGGCCTTCGGCGAGGGTCATGTCGAGGCCGTGGTTGACCGCTTCCATAGCGTACTGCACGGCTAGCGGAGCGTTGGCGATGATCTTGGCGGCGATGGCTTCGGCGCGCGGGATAAGCTCGGCGGTTGGCACGACCTCATTGACCAGGCCGATGCGGAGGGCTTCGGCGGCGGAAATCACCTCGCCGGTGAGCACCAGTTGCATGGCAACGCCTTTGCCGACAAGGCGCGAGAGCCGCTGCGTGCCGCCGTAACCGGGGATGAGTCCAAGCTTGACCTCGGGCTGGCCGAGGCGTGCGTTCTCGCTGGCGAGGCGTAGGGTGCAGGCGAGGGCGAGCTCGCAGCCTCCACCGAGGGCAAAACCGTTGATGCAGGCGATAACCGGCTTGCCGAGGTTCTCGATGGCGTCGAGCACCGCCTGGCCGCGGTGCGTGTATTCCTTGGCGGCGATGGGCGTCTGCAGCGCCAGCTCGCTGATGTCGGCGCCGGCGACGAAAGCCTTCTCGCCCGCGCCGGTGAGAATGACCAAGCGGACTTCGGGGTCGTCCTTCGCGGCGGCAAAGGCGCGGCGGAGTTCGTCCATGACAGCCATGCTCAGGGCGTTAAGTACCTTGGGGCGGTCGATGGTGACGTAGGCGATGTGGTTTTTGGTTTCGCAGTGGAGGTTCTGGAAATCGGTCATGATGAGTGCCTCGGATGATTAGCAACTAGCCGCCAGCAACTTGCTTCGGCGGCTGGTAACTGGTGCTTAGTAGTGGTTAGTAATTAGCAATGAATTGTTGGCAATTCAGAATGTGTGGCTCCTATATCTCTATATAATCCGCCCAACCCCGCAATGATCACAGTCGGAACGATCAGCCACCATTTACTCCCCCGTGGGCCAGCGAGCAAGGCCAGGACGCAGGATATTCGAGCAGAGGCAAAACTCGCAGGCTCTCTCCATCTTTCGAATGGTGGAATTGAAAATGGTCGCGATTGGAAACACGCTTGCGATCCCCAAATTGGTAGACCTCTTCATTCCACTCAACTCACAGATCCCTTCTCCATAGCTACACGAACTTTCCCGGCACAGGCTTATTTGGATCCGTGTAATCGTAGAAGCCTTTGCCGGTTTTGCGGCCGTACCAGCCGGCGAGCACCATCCGCTTCAGCAGCGGGGGGGCAGCAAAGCGGCGCTCCTTGAACTCGTCGTACATGACGTGCGTGATGTAGTAGGTGGTGTCGAGACCGACGAAGTCGAGCAGCGTAAACGGCCCCATGGGATAGCCGCAGCCCAGCTTCATAGACTCGTCGATGTCTGCGATAGAACCCACGCCCTCTTCGTAGGCGCGGATGGCGTCGAGCAAGTAGGGCACCAGCAGGCGGTTGACGATGAATCCCGGCTTGTCCACTGTGCGGACTGGAAGCTTGCCCAATTTCTTGCCGAAGTCGACGGCGGTGTCGAAGACCTCGTCGCCAGTGGCGATGGTGCGCACGACCTCGACGAGCTTCATCATGGGCACTGGATTGAAGAAGTGCAGTCCGACGAAGCGTTCGGGGCGCTTGGTAGCGGTCATCAGTTCGGCCACACAGATGGATGAGGTGTTGGTGGCGAAGATGCCCTCTTTTTTCACGATGCCATCGAGCTCAGTGTAGGTTTTGCGTTTCTCACCGACATTTTCGATGATTGCCTCTACCACAATGTCGGAGTCAGCAAGGTCTTGCATTTTGGTGGTGCCCTTCAGCCGCGATTGCGCCGTTGTTCTTTGCTCCGCAGTGATTCCACCTTTTTCGACACCGCGTTCAACCAACCGCGAAAGCGACTTTTCGATAGTCGCGAAGCCCTTATCGAGAAACTTCTGTTCCTGCTCAAGTACTGTCACGTCGAAGCCCGCGGTGGCCGCGACCTGCGCAATGCCCGAACCCATTAGTCCACAACCCAGTACTCCGACTTTCTTGATTTCCATGAGAGCCTCGAATTAGTTGTCAGTCTTTAGCCCTTGCTCATTTTCTCGATCGGCGCGTTGCCCTTAATGGGGTGCACATCGGTCAACTTCTTTACCACATCCGGCGTTGGGCCTCCGGGCGTGATCAGGGTGTTCTGGAAGGCAACGATCTCCCATTGCCTGTTGTCCTTCTTCTGCACCACCAGCGTCGGACGCGCATCGATCTGCTGCTCAGCGCCGTTCAGGTACCACTTGAGGTGAGCACGGACGAACACGATGGCGACATCTGGCCGTACCGAGCGAACCTTCTCCACTGTGAACTTGTTGCGACTGCCTTTGTAGATGGTATCGAAGATCATGCGGTGCCCGCGTTCGATCTCAGTCCGTCCGTTAAAGTGGCCGCCGAGAATGTGGATGAAATCGGCATCTTCTGCAAACAGCGAGGCCCAAGCCATACTGTCCCCACTGTTCCATGCTGTTTTCAACTTCTCTACGACCTTGTGCAGCGCCCGTTCTTCCGTCGTCATGCCTTAGCTCCTTTTGTCGTTTCGTTCGCCTTGCCTTAAGCGCAGCCAGCCTGCGGCGATTGTTGCGGGAGCCATGCACACCAGCGCTGTCACCGGTGACCAGTTAATTCCGGTCACGATCATTGAGGCGATCGCACCGGCGGCCATGATTGCTGCGATCGTGAATGCAATCCAGAGCGTTTTGTTTGCCGCTGACTGCGGTTCCGAGATATCCGCCGAGCAGGGCGAAAACTATGCCGTAGACAACCGCAATCGCTTCAAATGCCGGCGAAGCCGGCACGTGCGGATCAACGTGCGTCAGCCGGAAAACTAGGAATGACGGCACGGCGAAGATCAGGTAACCGACGACGATTCCGGCGATAGCGCGCAGCATGAACGACAAGTTTCAAGTTTCTGGTTTCAAGTTTCAAGTAGGAGCTTACAGATTGTGTTGGAAATTCGTCTAAACTCGAAACTATCTTTGAAGGTTCTCGATGATGACCGCGATTCCTTGGCCGCCGCCGATGCAGGCGGTTGACAGGCCATAACGCCCCTTCCGACGGCGCAATTCGTTCATCAGCGTGATTAACAACCGCGTGCCGCTGGCGCCTAGCGGATGCCCCAGTGCAATCGCGCCCCCGTTGACGTTTGTATTCGCGTGGTCGAGGCCGAGTTCCTTCATCACCGAAAGGCACTGTGCGGCGAACGCCTCGTTCAACTCAATCAGATCGATGTCCGACAGCGTCAGACTAGCCTTCTTCAGTGCGATGCGCGTCGCCGGAACTGGTCCGGAACCCATCAGCGTAGGCTCGACACCGGCAATGCCCCAGCTCACGATGCGGGCTTGCGACTTCAGCCCGCGTTTCTGCGCATCTTCCAGCGGCATCACCACGACCGCAGCACCGCCGTCCACGATGCCGCTGGCGTTCCCGGCGGTAACGGTTCCGTTCTTGCCAAAAGAGGGTTTCAGCTTCGCTAGTGATTCGATTGTCGTCTCGGGGCGACGATGGTCATCTTCGGTGAACATCTCGCCTGTGGGCTCGCCGCGTTTGTTGCGCAGCGGAACCGGCGTTAATTCTTCCCGAATGCGCCCTGTCTTGTAAGCGGCATCGGCACGCTTTTGTGAGCACAGCGCATACTCATCTTGCATTTCGCGCGTGACGCCCTGCTGGTTGGCGTATGCCTCAGCCGTCACGGCCATAGGCATGTTGCAGTAGCTGTCGGTGAGCGCGACGTAGAGCGAGTCTTCCAGCTTGCCTTCGCCTAAGCCCACGCCCCAGCGCATGCCGCGAATGACATGCGGCGCCTGCGACATCGATTCCATCCCGCCCGCCAGCACGCACTTCGATTCCCCAAGCTGGATCATTTGCGCCGCGGTGACCACCGACTGCATGCCGGAACCACACAGCCTGTTTACCGTAATCGCCGGCACTTCGATTGGCACGCCGGCTTTCAGCGCCACGTGCCGCGCGCCATAAATGGCGTCACTCGACGTCTGCTGGGCGTTGCCCATGACGCAGTGATCGATTTCATCAGGCTCGACGCCGGAGCGTTTAATGGCCTCAACCGAGGCTATGGCGGCGAGTTCCTGGGCCGTGAAGTCGCGCAGCTTGCCGCAGTAGCGTCCCATGGGCGTGCGCGCGCCGTTGACGATTGCAATTTCGGGGAAAGAATTAGGCATAGGAGGGCCTTTCAACGACGAGGGCAAACGCACAAGTCTATCAGCGACAGGAAGTGGCGGCAAACTCGAAGATCTGTCGATTCGCAGTAAATTTCGGCCCCGAGGGGGCCTTCGTCCATTTTTTTTGGCGCAAACAGGGCAGCGGGTTGGCGACCAAGGTCGAACCCGTCTGAATAATTAGAGAAGGATGAAAAGACACCACGGTAACGCACGGGTCCCGCTGCAACATTCGGTGATTATTTACTGTTGAATGGCTTGGATGGCCTTAGGACGCACCACGTCGTTTTGAATCTGTGAGGCATCCCATCCACCCCCCAGTGCTTTGACCAAGTAAACCGAGGTGACCATCTGCTGACCAAGCAGCTGCGTAGCTAGCCGCTGACTGTTAAGTAGCGAAACCTGAGCGGTGATCACATCAAGATACGAGGCGACTCCGCCAATGTAGCGGTTGTTGGAAAGCTCCAAGGATCGACGCGCTGAGTTGACAGCGTTGCTCTGGCTTGCTGCGGCCTGGGAAAGTGCGTCGAGGCTCGAGAGCCCGTCTTCCACCTGCTGGAAGGCCGTTAGTACGGATTGACGATAGTTGGCCACAGATTCGTCATAGGCTGACTGAGTTGCGGCTAAGTTGGCCCGATTGCGACCTCCATTCAAAATTGGCTGCAGCAGGTCACCCCCGACCGCCCAAAACGCGCTTGGCGCAGTTAGCAAGGAACTAATGCTGATGCTCTGAAATCCGCCGCCCGCGGCAATCGTAAACTGCGGATAAAAGGCGCTTTTGGCCACTCCTACCAGGGCATTCTGCTGTGCCATGTGGCGCTCGGCACTCGCCACATCGGGGCGGCGTTCCAACATGTCCGACGGCACTCCCAACGGAACCGGCGGAGGGACGAAATTCAGCGGAATGGCCGCAATCTTGAATGTGGGGGCTGGGGTTCCAGTCAATACAGCGATGGCATGCTCGAAGCTTGCCCTCTGCTGCTGAACCAGATATAGCTGTGTCGTGGTCGAATCGAGTAGCGTCTGCTGCTGGGCCAAGTCCAATCCCGACGCAAGGCCGCCTTCGTGACGGCTGTTGACGAGGTCGAGGCCCCTCTTCTCAATGGCGATTGAATCCTGCACCACCTGCGTTTCCGTATCCAGTTCGCGCAGGCTAAAATAGTCGGCCGCTAACTCCGCTGTGAGAACAAGCTGCACGCTCTGCAAATCAGCGGCGGTGGACTGGAGGTTCGCATTTGCGGCTTCCAAGGTCTTTCTGATTCGGCCGAACAGGTCGACTTCATAGTTCAGCGCGAATGGAATCGCGTACACACTCTGAGTCAGCGGACTGGTTGGTGTCGAGTTACCCGGCCGGTTTCCCGAATACCGCACCCCAGAAACCGCCGGGTCGACTGTCATGGTAGGAAACAGCCCGGCCGATGCAACTGTGGCTAATGAGCGCGCCTGGCTTAAGCGATCTTGTGCGGCAATCAACGATTGGTTGGCTTGCGACAGTTCCTGCTCGTACTGATTCAGCTGTTCATCGTGAAAGATTTCCCACCAGACACCTTTCGGAATCGCATCTTTAGGCGCAGCGGTGCGCCACGGGCCCTCGTTTGACCATTTCTCTGGGGCCTGAGCAACCGGCCGCTGGTACTTTGGACCAACCGTACAGGCTGTCAGCCAGGTAGCAATGAGTGCCATAAGCGCGAAGACCGACCACTTCATGAGTGGTCGGCTCCGGATTTTTCGTCGCTGATGCGAACCTGTTGTCCTTCCTCGAGCGAGTCTGCTGGATTGATGATGATGCGGTCTTCGACACCGACACCCTGCAAGACTTCGAGAGTCGACCCATAATCGCGCCCAATGGTTATAGCCCGGAGATGCACCTTGTTGTCTGGCCCGACGACTGCGATGCGAGGGCCTTCCTGCCGAAAGAGCATCGAATTCACCGGGACCGTTAACTTGGCTGCATCAACTGCAACTTTAAAGTGCAATTCACCATAAGCACCCGGCAAAAGCCGGCCATCAGGGTTGGGCACATCTACCTCGGTCAGCAGCGTACGCGTTGCCGGGTCAATCGCGTCGGCGGTGCGCGCGATCGTGCCGGAAAATTTCTGGCCAGGAAATTCCTGCAAAACTAGAAACGATTGCATTCCCACTTTGATTGCGGCCGAATACGCTTGCGGAACTTTCGCGAAAACGCGCAGTGGGTCCACGCGGGCCAGCTCGAAGAGAGCTTTACCGGTCGAACCGGCACTGATCAGCGCTCCTGGATCTACATTGCGGTTGGTCACAACTCCGGAAAACGGCGCATAGACGTGCTTAAAAGATTCCAGTTGCTCCAGCCGACGCACGTTAGCATCGGCCGCCGCCAGATTCGCCACCGCCTGCTGATAATTGCTGACCTGCATGTCCGCTTCCTGCTGGGAAACAGAATCGGTCTTGCGCAAGTTCTGCCAGCGTTCGGCCGAGATTTTCGCGAGATCCAACTGAGCAGCCACTTGCTGACGCGTGGCACGTGCCTGCATGAGTTCCTGGTCGATTTCCGGCGTATCGATCTCTGCCAGCAACTCGCCTTTATTCACGTGGCTGCCGATGTCTTTATTCCAACGCAGCAAATATCCGTTGGTACGCGCGAAGATCGGCGACTCCTCATAGGCCTGGGCCGAAGCGGGCAATACGAGGTCTTCATCGGGATTCTCTGCCGAAGGATGCACGACCGCAACCACAGGTACCGCTTCGGCCTCGGTTTCCCGAGCGAGGGTTCGGCCAGCTCGAATTCGGGTGAACATGGTGACTGCACCACTGACTAGGAGTACCAGTAGGACAAGACCGATCATGCGCAAGGCCGTACGCGGAGACGCAGCTGGAAGCTCAGAGGGCGGCGTGATGCTCGAATCGCGACCGTGCCCTGGCGCCGTCGTTGTGTGTGCTGCTTCGGTTTCAGATTGCATGATGCTGTATTAACTCCACGCGGCTACGGCCGCTCCGCCTCAATCTGTTTGCCGCGACGGCCGTGCACGATTACGAATACCGACGGCACAAAGAACAACGTCGCCACTGTGGCAAACAAAAGTCCTCCAATCACGGCGCGGCCAAGTGGAGCATTCTGTTCGCCGCCCTCCCCGAGTCCGAGGGCCATGGGTAACATACCGATGATCATTGCCAGGGCCGTCATCAGCACCGGACGAATCCGCGTATAGCCGGCCTCCAGAGCCGCCTGCACTGCCGGGACACCCCCATCCATACGTTCACGAGCGAACGACACCAGCAGAATCGAATTGGCTGTGGCCACGCCCATGCACATAACAGCACCTGTAAGCGCTGGAACACTGAGCGTGGTATGCGTCAGCAGCAAAATCCACGTGATACCCGCCAGCGCACCGGGCAGCGCAGTAATAATGACGAATGGGTCGAGCCAGGACTGGAAGTTCACCACGATCAAAAAGTAGATAAGGATGATTGCTCCGAGCAGACCGAGTTCCAGCCCGGCAAAAGAAGTACGCATTGTGTCCACCTGCCCGCGCACCACGATGCGCGTGCCCCGCGGCAGATGGTCCATGAAAGGCTGAAGAACTTTCATCATGTCCTTTGCGACTGCTCCAAGGTCTCGCCCTTGCGTGCTGGCATAAACGTCCATCACCGGCTGCACATTGTAATGTGTTACAACGGCTGGACGAGCCACCGGACTTAACTGCACCAAGTTGCCCAGAATCTGCGCACCCGGTGCGGTCGAATCGTTCACCGGCGTATTCATCAGGTCTTGCATTGAAGTCACCCGATACTGTGGTGACTGCACTACGACGGAGTACGTAACCCCGTTCTTTGGATTAAGCCAGTAGCTAGGGGCGGTTTGGAAGCTGCCGCTTAAGCTGACCAGCACGCTCTGCGCCACGTCACGCGAACTCATACCCACCTGAGTGGCGCGGGTTCGGTCGATATCCAGGCGCAGAGTCGGCAGGTTGAGCATTTGTTGCACGTGCACATCAGCCGTGCCCGGAACATGCCGGAGGCGGTTGGCGATCTGCTGAGCAATCCCATAGTTCGACTGCAAATCGTTGCCGATCACTTGAATATCGATCGGCGCGGGTAGTCCAAAATTCAGGATCTGGGTCACGATATCGGCTGGCTGAAAGAAAAACTCGACCCCCGCAAAGCGGCGAGGCAATTCCTGACGCAGTGTTTTTACATATTCGGCGGTTGGACGATGATGCTCAGGGTTGAGTCCAACAAGTATTTCTGCATCGCTAGTTCCAATGACGCCCGAGTTGCTGTAAGAGAGATTCAAGCCGGAATTCGGCAGGCCAATGTTGTCAAGTACATTCACGAACTCATCTTTCGGAATCGCCTCTTTCAGGTAGGTGTCGACCTGATCGCACAAGCGCGCTGTTTCTTCTACCCGCAGCCCGGATCGCGCTCGCAAGTGAAGTCGCATCAAGCCCGCATCCACGGATGGAAAGAAGTCTTGCCCTAGGTAGAACAGCCATCCCAATGACAACACACAAAAGGCCAGGAAGAACGCTGCGAACCCGGCCCGATGCTGCAGGGTGGTTTCCAGCATCTCATAATAGCTGTCTCGGAATTTCTCAAAACCACTCTGAAAGCCCTGTTGCATCCTGCCAAAAAACCCTTTCGGGCCCACAGCACGTTCCTCATGCCCCCGCATCAGGTACATCACTAAGGTCGGAACTAGCGAGCGCGATAGGAAGTACGAGGCCAACATGGCGAAACCCACAGCCTCTGCCAACGGCACGAACAGAAACTTTGCGACGCCTGTCAGGAAGAACATCGGGACGAACGCAATGCAGATACACAGCGTGGACACGAAAGCTGGCACGGCAATCTGCTGTGAACCTTCAAGAATGGCTGATTCGAGCTCCTTTCCCTGAGCCAACAGCCGTTCAATGTTCTCGATAGCTACGGTGGCATCGTCCACCAGGATGCCCACGGCAAGGGCCAATCCGCCAAGCGTCATGATGTTGATGGACTGTCCCAGCGCACTCAGCAGAATGATCGAAATGAAGATCGATAGCGGGATCGATATCGAGATAACGATCGTGGGCCGCCAGTCTCCAAGGAATATCAAAATCATGGCAGCCGTCAGGGCCGCGGCAATGAGTCCCTCGCGCACCACCCCGCCAATCGACGCCCGCACGAAGAGCGACTGATCAAATAACGAGGAGACTTTGAGTTCGGATGGTAATGACTGGGAGGCGAGGGAGACCATTCGCTTAACACCCTCCACAATCGTAAGCGTCGACGCGCTGCCAACCTTGAGGATGGACATTAGTGCACCACGCTCCCCGTTCATGCGAACGATGTTGGTTTGCGGTGCAAAGCCGTCGCGAACATGGGCCACATCGCGCATGTAGATCGTGGAGCCGTTCACGGTCTTAACCGGCAACGAATTCAGCTCATCCACTGTTCGTGGCGAGCCATTCATCTCCACCTGGTACTCCAGAGAGCCCATTTTTGTGGTACCCGACGGCAAAATCAGGTTCTCCGCGTTTAACGCCGCGACGATATCGTTGGGCGATAACCCGTTTGCCTGCAGACTTGGAACGCTGATGTCCACCTGGATCTGGCGCATCTTGCCGCCATAAGGGTAAGGCGTCGCGGCGCCTCGCACGGTAGCCAACTGGGTCCGGAGGAAGTTCTGTCCTAGATCGAATAGCTGCTGTTCCGGCAGCGTCTTGCTGCTCAGCCCCAATTGCACGATGGGTATGGATGAAGCCGAATACGTGATAATTAGCGGAGGCGTTGTGCCGGGAGGCATGGCTCGCAGTTGCGTCTGCACCATCGCCGTCGTCTGCGCAAGCGCCGTTTGGATGTTCGCTCCCGGCTGGAAGAAGATTTTGATGACCCCGATGCCTGCCAGTGACTGGGACTCGAGATGCTCGATATCGTTCACCGTTATCGTGAGGCCGCGCTCGGAGTTAGTGATGATGCGGTCAGCCATCTCCGCCGGCGAAAGGCCGGCGTAAAACCAAACCACGCTGACAACAGGAATGTTGATATCAGGCAGCACGTCCACCGGCATGCGCATGATCACCAGCGGTGTCACGACCATGATGACGAGCGCCAGCACGATAAACGTGTACGGACGCTTCAGAGCCAGCCAAACTATCCACATTGCCGTAGCTTACCCCGGGTCGTTCTTTTCCCCGCACGAATAACCAGCCAGCTTTTCGATTCGATACGGTGCGTATTGGATCCAATACCATGATACCTTAGGCACATGCCGGCGAAAGTGTCAGAAGAAGAGAAACGGCAAATCGACGGCCCGGAGAATGGCAAGCGGTCACCGGGACGCCCTCGCAGCGAAGCAGCAAGACGCGCCATTCTGCGAAGTACGTTGCGCCTTCTGCGCACCGCCGGATTCGGTGAGTTGTCGATCGAGGCCATCGCCGCTGACGCCAACGTCGGTAAGGCTACCGTTTACCGCTGGTGGCCGAATAAGGGGGCGCTGGTGGTTGACGCCTTTTCCTCCAGCGTTCGAAGGCAGTTGTTGTTCCCTGATACGGGCTCCGTCTATTCCGACATGAGCCTGCAGATGTCCCATCTGGTTCAACTGATGCTGTCACCCCGCGGACAGATCGTCGCCGCTTTGATCGGGGGTGGGCAAACCGATCCGGACTTGATCAGTGCATTTCGCGAGCGTTTCGTAAGGCCGCGACGCAAAGAGGCCTATCAAACATTGCGCAAAGGAATCGAGCGAGGGGAACTACCTCCAGACGCTGACCTCGATCTCATCCTTGATTCGCTCTATGGCGCAATCTACATGCGGTTTCTGATCTGGAAAGTCGGCCTGAACGATGCGTTCATCCAAAACATCTCAAAGATGGTTCTGGACGGCGCGCGTCAGCGGTCAGATTCATCCGCGCGAGATCGCGAGCCCCCAAACGGGCCTTTTGCCGACGTAGGCTGAACGACGAGTCTTCGCCTCCGACTCCTGCCATTGGCAACCGGATGGGAGTAGAGCTGCCTCAGTCGCGACGCATCCACTAGCTTACAGTGAATTTCGATTCCTTCTTCGCCATTAATCGCAGTGAAGATTTGCATGCGCAGGCAAACGATCAGTGCGAGCAGCGATAAGGAGTGGTGCCAGAGGTAACTGCGACCGCGATACGATCACAATAGCAAGCGCTGTTCCTCCGCTCGCGAAGCTGTACGAAGTCTCGGCTAAGGTCCCTTGGCACGCCGCCTCCGCATAGTGCGAGAGCCGGGCGAGCTCCGAGCGCAACATCTCGAGCATCTGCCTGCAGCCGTCCTCACCGCCGGCGGCGAGCTCCCAAGGCACCGGATGCCCGACCGCAACGTGCGCTTGCGCTCAGTGCAAAGGCCTTGACGACATCGGCGCCGCGCCTAATCCCGCCATCCATCAGCACAGGGATACGCCCGTCGATGGCCTCGGCAACGTTTTGTGAGCATCGATCGGCAGGACAAGCGAGCGCCCGCGGCCAGCAGACGCTCTAGCTTCCGTACACGTTGCCGACCTATGGCCTCTGGCGAAAACTGTTGTGCTTGTCCTTATAGATTTGCTTCGATAGGCGGTTCTGCTGTTTGTTGATCTCGGCCTTCTCGCATTGAGTCAAATTGCCGCCATTGGCCTTGCGGTCGGTAGAGGCTTCTTTGTTGAGGTGGGCTTCCTTCGTTTCCAGGTTGGCCGCTTCCCCTGCCGTGAGCTGTCCTCTCTTCACGCCTTGTGCAATGCGATCTTGCTGGTTCTCGGCGCGCTTGCCCACTCCGCTCTTGGGATCTGTGTTTTGAACTGCCGAATTGTGCTTGTCTTTGTAAATCTGATTAGAAAGCTGGTTCTGCTGTTGGGTCAGCGCATTGCGATCAGCAGAGGTCAGCTTGCCGTTGTCCTCGCTGCGCATCAGCTTCTCTTCCCTGTTGAGATTCGATTCCTTTTTCTCCAGGTTAGCCGTCTCGCTTGCGGTAAGCTGGCCGCTCTGGATACCTCGCGCAATGCGGTCCTGCTGATTTTCCTTGCGTTGGTTGATCGTCGCGGGCTTGGTCGTATCGGTGGCGCTGCTGGTGGTTTGGGTAGCGGCCGGCCGTACCATAATGGCTATGGCTGCACTTATACATAGGGTCTTGCCAATGTGGATCTTCATCGAAACTGTTCTCTCCTGAATCGGGTTGCGACGTCATATGCGCTTTGCCACAGGAAACACTCGGCCCTACGAGGTGTCGCGGGGTGCATGCGAAATATATTTCTTAGAACTTGCGCAACTCGAAATTGCGAAGGGGGCTAGACGACGAAATCCGAGGCGCCTGTGATCACGTTCCTTTCCTGTTAGTTAAATTTGGGGCTGTGTCTTACTCTGTGGGATCAGCTTGGGATGTTGCGTGGTGCATATACTGCACTAGATTCATTGCCAGGTCGTCTGTCAGAATGAAGACGATGTTGGGATGCTGCGCGTTCGCCAGCTTCGTCGGTGGTGTCGCCGGCAATGTGCACTGTGGCGCTTTAAATTGTGCGCGCGCGACCCTTCCTCCGGGCCCAAAGTTTGGGTTCTGTGCCTTGCATGCTGCAACAATCTGCTGCTCAACTACCGGCATCGGCTTTGTGGCTTTCTTCGGATGGGCATAGCGATTGCAGAATGGCTGCCACCCAGGCGCGCCACCACTCCGGTACCCGAACTGGCTCCGCCCGGAATAAAACCGGCATTGACGCAGGAGGCTTTGATTTGCTCGCAGGCAGATTGCGCGTGCACAGCCTGCGTTAAGAAGAGATCGAACAATGCAAAGCGACAGATTAACTACGAAGACATACCTAAAGGAGGAACGGTGCACGTTAATCCTGGCCTCGAGGCGGATCTGAACTAAAAGTCGGCGCGCATTCTACTGCGGAGGACGAAGTCAACGGCCGGAAATCGGAGTCACTGGACGACCGCAGCAATATTGGCTAGCCGGGCTGCATCGGCTAACCTAGAGCCATGTCCCCTAAGCTGGAGCAGGCGCTGGAGCTGATTCGCGAAGACCGCCCAGAAGCCGTGGACGAGGCGCTAGCTCTTCTGCAAAACACGGTCTATTCGTTCAGCATGAAAGTCTGCGGGCATCCTGAGGATGCCGAGGATACCATGCAGGAAGTTTTGGTCAAACTCCTGCCATACTTGCCCAAATTTGATAGCCCGCAAGCACTTTCGGTCTGGCTCTACAAGGTGGCCCGTAATCGCTGCCTGATGAACCGGCGTGGAACCAAGAACAACCGCAATAAGCACGTTTCGCTCGACAAATTAATGCCCAGCCCTGGGGAACTTGAGTTTCTGATGAATCTTCAGGAGCCTGATCCTGAGACCAGCCTGCTGCGCGAAGAACGCGACGCCAGACTGCATCAGGCCATCCAAAGAATCCCGCCGCTGTACCGGATGACGTTGGTCCTGCACGATATGGAAGGCCTCAGCACAGCGCAGGTCGCTGAGGTCACCGGCGTTCGCGAGGGCACCGTGCGGGTGCGCTTGCATCGCGCTCGACTTCTCCTGCGGCAACAGATTGCGCGACTCTCCCACTCCAGTACTTTCGGCCTGGAACGGCTCCACCCCGTATCCGCTGGGAAACCTCAGCCCCGCCGGCCACGCCGATGCCGCGAAATGTTCGCTTCCCTCTCCGATTACCTGGATGGTCGGGTGGACAACAAACGCTGCCGAGAGATGGAGAAGCACCTGAACGACTGCAAGCCTTGCGTGGCATTTCTCGACAGTCTGAAGTCGGCTGTGGCACAGGGGCGCACTTATCAGCCCAAATGCGATAGTGATCGCGCAGGCCAACTGCGCAAGGATTTGGCCCGCAAGTATCAGGCAGCTCTGGCTGCCCTTCCTGTGGATCACAACTGAGCCTGCAAGTTATTGAATTTAATACTTCTTACCGAATCGGGAAAGTTTTCAGATCCTCGCGTATTTTCCTGTAATACCCCGTAGATTGCCTGCATTTATCCGTGTGGCCCCGCAAGAGGGCATGGCGAGGATTGAACGGCTTTCCTCGCTCACACACGGAGACGAATATGATTTCGGGCAGCATTACTTTGACCCAGGCGCAAGGTAGTCATCGACAATTCATCGCCAGCGATAATCGCGGTCACAACTTCATCATCGATGATGCGGCGGGAAACACCGGGCCCAAGCCCATCGAACTGATCGCAATTGGGCTGGCCGGGTGCACCGCGTTCGACGTTATCAACATCCTGCGCAAGAAGCGGCAGGACGTGACCGGCTACGAAGTGCGCGTAGAGGCTGAACAGAAGCCGGACCCGCCGAATGTCTTCACCAAAGTGCACGTACATCACGTCGTGACTGGCGTCGACATCCCCGAACGTGCTCTTCAGGATGCGATTTACCTCTCTGAGTCAAAGTACTGCTCGGTAAGCGCGATGCTGAAGCTCAGCGCGGAAATCGAAACGACCTGGGAGATCGTCCCCGCCGAACAAGCGGTTGCGGCGGGCGCTTAGCGGCATGATGCGCGCACTTCGAGCGATTTCGTTGGACCTGATGGCATCGATGGTGCTGGCCATAGGTGCCCCAGCGCAGGCTACCACTCCGGTGAGTCTTCCCGAGGCGGTGAAGATGACGCTAGCGAACAATCCCATGCACAAGGCGGCGCTGGCTGACACGAAGGCCGCGTCTGCGGCTGTGCGCGAAGCTCGCGCTCCACTATTGCCGAAGATCACTTTCGCGGAGAACTTTACTGCGGGCAATGACCCGGTGTTTGTTTTTGGTACCAAGCTGCGGCAGCAGATTTTCACTGTTCAGGATTTTGCGCTCAACCAGCTGAATAAACCGACTCCAATCGGCAACTACGCCAGCCGCTTCTTTGGGCAGTGGAGTCTATTCGACAGCACGCAGGACTGGAAGGCGCTGGACCGTGCCAAGTACCTGAATTTCGCTGCCAGCGAGCAGCTCCAGCGCACCGATCAGGAATTGATCTACCAGACCGTCCAGGCTTACTACACTGTGCTGCTGGCGCAAAAGCAAGTGCAGGTTGCGGAAGATGCGGTGAAGACCGTCACAGCGATCGAGCAGCAGAGCCACGCACGCGTGGAGAGCGGCCTGGCTGTCGATTCGGACCTGCTGAGCGCGCAGGTGCAGGCATCGGCGCGGCAGCAGGAACTGATCGAGCGACGCAACGAGCTCGCGTTGGCACGCACGCGGCTGGCACTGGCGATGGGCGCTGCCGCGGATGCCCTGTACCAGCCAGGGGAGGCGCTAGAGGGTTGGACGCTGCCTGCGGCAGACCTGAACCAACTGGAGAAAACAGCGCTAGAGAAACGTCCCGACCTGAAGCGCTCGGAGTGGGAGCGAAGCGCACAAGACAAAAGCGTGGGGATGGCGAAGGCAGCGTTTGGGCCGCGGCTGAATGCATTTGGATCGTGGCAGGAGGACTCCCACAGTGTGGGATGGACGGGCGCCAACAACTGGGTAGCGGGAGCGGAGCTGCAGTTTGACTTGTTCACCGGCGGCAGCAAGCGCGCGGCCCTGGCGCGCGAGAAGGCGATGCAGGAGCGGGCGGTAGCCAGATACGCCGGCTTCCAGGACGCAGTTCGGCTGGAAGTGCGCAGCGCCTACTATCAATTCGATGCGGCTCAGCAGCAGGTGAAGGTGGCACGCAGCGCGATTGCCCAGGCTGAGGAAAGTCTACGCATTAACCAGAATCGGTACGACGGGGGGCTCAGCACGGTCAGTGACTTATTGCGAGTGGAAGAGGCGGCCCACCGGGCCAAGGCCGACTACTGGCAAGCGTTGTATCGGATGACCGCCAGCTATGCCGGTGTAGAGCTGGCGACCGGCACATTGACTATCGATTCTCCGGCGGTGACGCAATGAGCAGAAACATTCCTAGCGGACACACGATAGTTTTAGCGGCTGGAGCTCTCGCTGTAACTAGCTTGGTCGGTTGCAGCGAGAGCAAGCCGTCGATACAGGCAGCGCCGGAGAAGGTCCATGGGGTAGCGATCATGGAAGTCCACAAAACTACTGTGCCGGATTACGTCGAAGCCACGGGTACAGTGCATCCGACGCTATCGGCGCAACTGGCTAGCCAGGTGATGGGCACCATCATCCGTGTGAACGTGCACGAGGGCGATCGTGTGCGACGTGGCGAAGTGCTGGTTTCAATCGACGAAGCTCAACAACAGGCGGCCTACACCGGCGCCAAAGCGGGACTGCAAGCCTCGCAGGAATCGATTGCTGCCGCGGATGCTGATTACGCGCTGGCTGAAGCGACCATAAAGCGCTATCAGATGCTTTATGACAAGAAGTCGGTCAGCCCGCAGGAGTACGACGAGGTGAAGACCAAGCTGGCGGCGGCGCAAGCGCGGCGTGATGCGGCACACGCAGGCGCGACCCAGGCCGAGGCAGGAGTGGCGCAGGCGAGTACCGCCATGGGCTTTACCAAAGTGCGGGCTCCATTCGATGGCGTCGTGATTTCGAAGTTAGCCGAGCCCGGCGCAATGGCTGCGCCGGGACTTCCGCTGCTGGTGGTGGAAGACCCCAGTCGCTTCCGTTTGGAGGCTCAAGTCGACGAGAGCAAGATTGGGGCGGTGAAGCTGGGCGAGTCGGCCCCGGTGGTAATCGACGCGCTGGGCGATCAGCCGGTCGAAGGCAAGGTGGTGCAGATTGTGCCGGCTGCCGATCCGTCGAGCCGAACATTCACGGTGAAAGTCGATTTGCCACTGAACCCACAGATCCGCTCAGGTCTGTTTGGCCGGGTGCGCTTCCCCAAAGGAGAGCGTGAGGCGATTGCAATTCCGAAGGCAGTCGTGTTGAGCCGCGGGCAGATGCAGGCCGTGTACGTGGTTGGCAGCGATCAGTTGGCGAGTTTGAGGTTCGTTACACTCGGGGCACCGTCGGGCGACCAGGTAGAAGTGCTTTCCGGATTGCAGAGCGGCGACCGCATCGTGGCACAGCCAGATGGCCGCGAGTTGAGCGGCAAGCAAGTCGAGGCGGAGTGATGTCAGAACCGAAGTCAACAATGCGACTTGCCGGTGGACTGGCGGCACAATTCATAAATTCAAAGCTGACGCCGCTTTTCATCCTGTTCTCGCTGTTGCTGGGCGGATTCGCGATTTTGCGCACACCGCGCGAGGAAGAGCCGCAGATCGTGGTGCCGGTGCTCGACGTGTTCGTTCAGATGCCGGGTGCGACGGCGGCCGAAGTGGAACAGCGCGCCAGCATTCCCATGGAGCGCTTACTGCGCGAAGTTCCGGGTGTGGAGTACGTTTACTCGATTTCGCGGCCCGGCACGGCGATGCTGGTGGTGCGCTTCTACGTGGGGACGAAGGAAGAAGACGCCATCCTCCAGACGTACAACAAGCTGTATTCGAATTTTGATCGCATTCCGCCAGGCGTTTCGCAACCACTGATAAAAGTTCGCTCGATTGATGACGTGCCGATCTTCGCAGTGACGCTGTGGGGCAAGAACTACGACGGCTACCAGCTTCGCCAAATCGCAGGTGAACTCGACAACCAGTTCAAGCAGATTGACGATGTCTCGGAGACAAAGATCATCGGCGGCCTGCCGCGGCAGGTGAGGGTGACGCTCGACACCGGGAAACTCGCGGCGTATGGCATGACGGCGGGCGTGGTGGTGGATCAGCTAAAGCAGGCGAACGTGCGCGGCGATGCCGGAAGCTTTTCGCGTGGCAACCAGGAGTTCGTGGTCGAGGCGGGGCGCTTCCTGGGAACGGCGACCGACCTGAACCAAATTGTCGTCGGCGTGTACCTGGGTAAGCCTGTGTATCTGCGCGATGTGGCGGCGTCGATCACCGACGGGCCTTCCGAGCCGCAGGATTACGTACTCTACGCGAATGGAGCGGGGGCAACGGTTGGAGCAAGCGGCAACTATCCGGCAGTGACCATCACGCTGGCTAAGCGCAAGGGCACCAACGCCACGGAGATCTCCGTCACAGCCGAGAAGAAGATCGAGTCGCTGCGCGGTTACCTGCTGCCGAGTGACCTGAATGTCACGCTGACACGTAACTACGGCGAGACCGCGAAGGACAAATCGGATGAGCTGCTGAAGCACCTGTTCATCGCCACGTTGTCGGTCACGCTACTGATCGCGCTGGCGCTGGGTTGGCGCGAGTCTGGCGTGGTATTGATCGCCATCCCGGTGACACTGGCGCTGACTCTGTTCATCTTCTACCTGTTGGGCTACACCCTGAACCGGGTGACGCTGTTCGCACTGATCTTCTCCATCGGCATCCTGGTGGACGACGCAATCGTCGTGGTCGAAAACATCGTGCGCCACTTCCGCATGCCGCAAAACTGCGGGCGAAATCTAAGCGGAATTGCGATCGAGGCCGTGGATGAAGTCGGAAACCCGACCATCCTAGCTACCTTTACCGTAATTGCCGCCATTCTTCCGATGGCTTTCGTGCGCGGCCTGATGGGGCCGTACATGCGTCCGATCCCCGTAGGCGCGTCGGCGGCCATGTTGTTCTCTCTCGTCGTGGCGTTTGTCGTCTCACCCTGGTCGGCATTGCGGCTATTGCACCACTATGCCGAGAGTGCTACCGGTGAACACGAGAAGGAAGGTTGGACAACCAAGCTGTATCGGCGGGTCATGAATCCGATGATGGAGAGCGCGTCGCGTCGTTGGATCTTCCTCGGTGGCGTCGTTGTGCTGCTGTTGCTCGCATGCTCCCTGGTGGCCTTCAAGCTGGTGAAGGTAAAGATGCTGCCCTTTGACAACAAGAGCGAGTTTCAGGTCATTATCGACATGCCGAATGGGACTACGCTGGAGCAGACCACCCGCGTAGCGCAGGAGCTGGGGCAGTACCTGGGCAAGCAGCCCGAGGTAACAAACTACCAAATTTATGCCGGCACATCCGGACCGTACAACTTCAACGGATTGGTGCGACATTACTTTCTGCGGCACGGCGCAAACCAAGCTGACATTCAGGTCAACCTGCTGAATCGCCACGAGCGTAGTGCACAGAGCCATGACATCGCGAAGCGCTTACGGCCGGGGCTGGTTGAGATTGGCAAAAAGTACGGCGCACGGCTGAAAGTGGCCGAGGTACCGCCTGGGCCTCCGGTCCTGGAGACGCTGGTCGCGGAGGTCTACGGGCCCGATTATCAGCAGCAAATGGATCTGGCCCGGCAGATCAAAAAAGTGTTCGAGTCTACGCCGGGCGTGGTGGATGTGGATTGGTATGTGGAAGACCCGCAGGCGAGGTACAACGTGGTCGTCGATCTTGATAAGGCAGCGCTGAACGGCGTTTCCGCCGCGGCGGTCAGGCAGAACATGCAGATGGGACTAGATGGTGCGATCGCGGGACTGCTGCACGATCCCAAGTCGCGGGAAGACGTGCCGATTCGTGTACAGCTCGATCGGCCTGGGCGGTCCGCAATTGAGTCGCTAACAGCCATGCGACTGCCGACGGCGAATGGCGGGCATGTATCGATTGCCCAGGTGACGGACGTCAAGAGCGAAACCATCGATGTGAGTCGCTATAGCAAAAACCTGCGGCCTGTGGTGTACGTACTGGGCGATGTGGGCGGGGAAGTGGAGAGCCCCGTGTACGCCATCATGCAGATGAATGAGGCGATCGAGAAGCTGAAGACGCCGCGGGGCTATGCCATTAAGCGTTACAACGCGGCTATGCCCGAGGAAAGCGACCGGCTCACGATGAAGTGGGACGGTGAGTGGCACATCACGATCGAGGTGTTCCGCGACCTGGGGCTGGCGTTCGCGGCTGTGCTGGTGCTGATTTACGTGCTCGTTGTTGGCTGGTTTCGCTCCTTTATTACGCCGCTGGTAATCATGGCGCCGATACCGCTAACGCTGGTGGGAATTCTTCCGGCTCACATGCTCATGGGCGCATTCTTCACGGCGACGTCGATGATCGGGTTCATCGCTGGCGCGGGCATCATCGTGCGGAATTCAATCATCCTGGTGGACTTCATTGAACTGCGCCGCAAGCAGGGTATGGCACTGGTGCATGCGGTAGTGGATGCCGGGACAGTGCGGTTCCGGCCAATGCTGCTGACGGCGGCCGCAGTCGTCGTGGGCGCGAGCGTGATCCTGTTCGATCCAATCTTCCAGGGGCTGGCCTTGTCGTTAATGGCTGGCGAAGTGGCGTCAACCCTGCTGTCGCGCATGACCGTACCTGTCCTTTATTACATGGTGGAAAAACACAAACATCCTCCGGCGGCGACGCCGGAATGCCCGCCGGAATTCTCGGAGGTAGGTTCATGACGGTAGAACGCGCATTACGCATGATTGCGGGAGCGTTTGTGGTGCTCTCTCTGGCTTTGGGCTATTGGGTCTCGCCTTACTGGTACCTGTTTACGGCGTTCGTCGGATTGAATTTGCTTCAGTCCGCGTTCACGAATTGGTGTCCGATGATGACGTTTCTGAGAAAGTTTGGTCTTCGGGGATAGAAGCCAGCGACATCGAAGCCAAAGAATTGGCTGGACGTCCGATGACCTCAATCATTCTGGTTGAATATAGATCCGGTTGGCTTGTGATTCGGCAAGAGATCCTGGAGGTTCTCGGCTATCCGATCATTACGGTGCAATGTGCTTCCGCCGCGAGGATCTCGATCTAACGCGCCCCTCTCCTGGCGTCATAGTCATCGGACATCTCCCCCAAGGCCAGAACGTCAAGACCTAATCCGTCACTGTCGCTCCCGACTTGCGAGCGTCCCAATTGTTGGCCTTACAGGACGGACGAATACTGCGTTCGACGAGGCCGACTACAATTGCTTAGCGGAGTAACCCGAGACTTGTTTGCCAATTCGGCTTCCGGTAAATGACAGTCTGCTGCGGGACATCGACGAACTGCTGACGCGCCGGTCGTTTCCGCTCGAACGAGGTGCAACTGGCGTTGAGCCTGCTGGCTTACAACTTGGGGAACCTGTGGCGGCTGGTGCTGCCGCAGCGGATTGAGAAGAGTCTTTGACGAGCTTGCAATAACGGTTGATAAAAACCGGCGAGCGACTGGTAAAACATGTCCACTATTATTGGCCCTGTTGGCAGAGAGCCATCTTACGTGGCGGCTGTTTGGCGGCATGGTACGGCGGGTCACCGCGCTGCCGCTGCCGGCGGGACAAAAGCTGGCGGCTGGCAGGCGAACAACAGAAATCAAGAAAGAGAAGGAGAGGTTTCAAATCGCTTCAAGGTGCTCCGTTTTTGGGTTTTCAGGTGCCCTGGATGGAACAGCTTATCCATGATCATCGCATGGTCCCGAGAGGAACAAAGAATTGTGACCGCGGCCATTGACCAGGCGTTACGCGATCTGTACCCTGCGCACGTTCTGGATGCAAAATGGAAATCCTAGGTAAGAACTGAGAGTCCGGAGCTTTAACGTGACGCTTTGGCGTTGGAGATTCAGGTCGGCGGTCCTCGTCGTAGTGGTGGATTTCCTTGCCTGTATCTTCGCAGTCAGCGCTCCTCAAGATCCACTCAGTTCCAGTCATGCCGTGCGCGGCTATGTCGGAAATGATGTCTGCGCGAGGTGCCACCACACAATCTATCAGTCGTTCATACAGACACCGCATGCTCACGCGAGCGGCCGCGCCAGCGAGAATCTAGTCGCGGGTAGCTTTACTCATCACAAATCGAAAGTCACCTATCAGGTGTATTCCGAATCGGGTAAGGTGTGGATGAGTTTCCAGCGGTCGGATGATCCGCTGGTGCAAGGGAAGCGACAGCTGCTCTATTACATTGGGCAAGGGCGGCGCGGAACGACATATCTATTTGCAGTGGACGGCTATTACTTCGAAACGCCCATCAATCTCTATACCGCCAAGCGGATGTGGGACATGGCTCCGGCGTACGGCGACGCTCGTGAAATACCGATGAACCTGCCGGCATTGCCAAGTTGCATGGATTGTCATGTCAGCGGCATTCGGTCTCCGATTGACGGGACCGAGTACCGGTATGCGTCGCCACTATTCTACTTCGCGGGCGTGACCTGCGAGCGTTGCCATGGACCTGGAAGCAGTCACGTTGCCGGAGGCTCGGTCGTCAATCCTGCGAAGCTTGCACCAGAACGGCGCGATCAGGTCTGCATGCAATGTCACCTGGAAGGCAACGCGGCGATCGAACGTCTGGGTAAACATCTTTATCAGTACAGTCCGGGCGATGATCTCTCGGACTTCGTGCGCTATTACGTATTCAGCGATTACGGAAAGCCGGGACTGCGAGCTGCTAGCCAGTTTGAGCAGCTGGCAAAGAGCGGGTGCAAGCAGAAATCAGGCGATGCAATGTCGTGCACAAGCTGCCATGATCCGCACCGGAGCATTCCTGCAGACCAAAAAGTTGCGTTTTACCGCGCAAAGTGCCTGGCTTGTCACGGCGCCCAGTTTGGGGAGAAGCACCATGCAAACCAGCCGGACTGTACGCAATGCCACATGCCGGCCAATGCGAGCCAGGATATTGCACACACCGCAGTTACGGACCACAGTATCCCGCGACGGGTGAGGTTGGGGCCCGGGCCTGAGCCTGAGGGCGTGCGGGTGCGTTCACCGTCTATCCCAAGATTGGTGGCGTTTCCGCCTTCTAAAAGTGCCGATGACGACATTCGGGACCTGGCGTTGGCGTGGCAGTCCATCGTCAATAGCGGCATGACGGAGGCTGAGCCACAAGCGGAACGTCTGCTTGGACAGGCGGCGGCAATATCACCCAACGACGCGCCTGTCCTGGCAGCACTGGCGTATGTGGAACAGGAAAGAGGACAGAACGACAAAGCGCGCGAAATGTACCGCAAGGCGCTGACGCTCGATCCCAGCCTGGTCGATGTGGAAACGAATTTGGGAGTTCTTGAGGCCAAATCGGGCCAGCTGCAGGACGCCGTGAAGCTTTGGGAGGACGCCTTTCGACGTGCACCCGGCCGAAGCAACATCGGCATGAATCTGGCGCGCGTGTTCTGTTCCGCCAAACAATTCAAGGATGCGCGCGACTATGTGATGCGAGTGCTGGAGTTCAATCCTGATTACGGGCCTGCGAAGAGCCTGCTAAAACAACTCAACGCCGACCCGCCAAAGTGCACACCCTGAGCTACTGAAAACTGTCATTAAAAGAGCCGTCTGCTCGAGTAGCCAGCCAGCGGAACGATCGAAGGCCCTCGGGCCGGTAGAGCCGTCGCACTACGTATTTGCGGCTTTTACCTCCAAGTTCACTTTCAGCGGTAGCGAGTTGTGGAATACACCGTCACGGCTTGGGACACGACGCGCCATGTCAAGAAGCTGGCGCGAACCCTCACCAAGAGAGGCTTTCTCGGCAATTCTGTGATGGTGCAATGCCTAAGATCGTGGACCTGAAACTCGGTGATCATGGCCGAGGCCGGAGACGCATCAGCAAACGGGCGCTCCGTTCGGCTGGAAGCGAAGCGCAGTGGAGGCCCCTTGCCGCAAGTACAAAACGGCGGGTTATGAGACACGCCGCGACACAAATTCCGCGTCCATCAGCACCCGACCCGTCTAAGTTATTGAGAAAATTGGTGGACCTGGTCGGGATCGGTCTCGACCCTGGCATTGATAACACGTAAGTTATTGATTTTACGTATGGCTAGAAGGCCCAAAATGCCTACTCTGCCGGGTCGGTTGTACGATTTTTGTACGGTGAATTTTTCAAGATTTTTTCGAGTAGCCAGTTCCAGGGCGCGTGGATTCTGGGGGATTGGTTCGGCAAACCAGGATTCATCGGATTGCTGCGGTTGGGCATTTATCGTACTAATCCGACTGACGATGGCAGCATCACCAGGCAGCGCCTTGGCTTGGCTGTTAAGGTCCCGCTGCTATTGATCGCATCGCCTCGCGAAGCCACACATGACGAGGATCTGTGTTGAGTCTTGGATGCCAAGCCATCAGGAAGTGGAACCCGTGCAACTCCTGAGGTGCTTTCACGAGGCGTAACTTGCGATCACCTTTGACAACTGAAGTCAAGCCACTCGTTAGGGTAAGCACGAGTTCTGTGCCAGGGAGGCATTTCAGGGCCACGCCAAAGTAAGGCACACGAATACACGCGTTGCGTTTTGCACCAACCGCCGCCAGCCGCTTGTCCGGAATCGTCTGCACACCGGCAAGAGGAGATACGGCGATGTGGATTGCCGCCAGGTACTGCTTAAGCGAGAGCCGGTCACCAAAGTGGCTGTCACGCGCCACGGCGCAGATAAATTCCTCGCGATACAACCTTTCCGAGTGGAAGTGTGATGGCAGGAGCCCGTCATCGATCCGGAGTATAAGATCAAGCTGCCCGTGTTCCAGAAGGTCCACGATGCCGGTCTGCCACGGGACGAATTCGAATTGGATCTGGTAGCGCCCGTTTGCATACTGCTGGCACAAGCGCGGGATTACGACGGTGCAGACGTTGTCAGGGCCGGCAATGCGAAAGGTGCTTTTCTCGCGCGTGGGATCGAAGAGAGCCGGGATCACCAGATGTTCCATCTTGGGCAGCAAACCCTCAAGTTCCTGAAGGATCTTCCGTCCTCGCAAGGTGAGTTCGAAGCCATGCGGCGACCGCACCAGAAGGTCATCCTGAAGCATCGCGCGAGCCCGCTGCAGCGCTCTGCTTACCGCCGGCTGGCTAAGCAGTAGCCGGGATGCTGCCGCAGTAATGCTTTTTTCCTCCGCAATCACCGCAAAGGTAATCAGGAGGTTCAAGTCGACTTGGCGTAGTTTCTCTAGACGCATGGCGACCATAACTATTATGCATGAACCACATGGAATTGGATTCCATCTAACCAGAAGTGCAAGTCAACAGTTCCAGGATGAAGATGAAAAGGAGAAGAGTTATGACAATCCAGCGGAAGTTCGATGCCGACAACTTCGCGGAAAGAGTTCGGCTCAATCAAAAAGAGCTTGCAGCCGAGCTGAAGCCGTACTACGACTTCATAATTTGCGGTGCAGGCACCTCCGGCTCGGTTGTAGCTGCGCGGCTTGCAGCCGATCCGAAGATACAAGTGCTGCTGCTGGAAGCTGGCGGTCCTGACGAGACTGACTTAGTCATGAATCCGAATCGTTGGCCGATGACGCTGGGCAGTGAACTGGATTGGGGATTCGTCACCGAGCCGAATCCAAATCTGAACGGAAGAGCGATCGGCTACTCAATGGGTAAGGTCCTGGGAGGCGGTTCCAGCATCAATGTTTCGACGTGGTCTCGCGGACACCGAGTGGATTGGGATTTTTACGCTTCCGAGTCGCGGGAGCCGGCGTGGGGCTATGAAGCCGTGCTGGACTTGTATCGCCATCGTATTGAGGCATGGGCGGGCAGCCCCGATCCGGATTACCGCGGGACACACGGAACAGTGCACGTGCAGCCGGCGGCAGATCCTCACCCGTTCTCTGTGGCCCTACTCGAAGGCGCTGAAGATCTGGGGCTGCAACGATTCCCGAATTCGAATGGTCAAATGATGGAATCGGCGGGAGGATGCGCATTCATCGATGAAACCGTGCGCGCAAGAAAAAGACAGTCGATCTTCCGTTCATACGTCTACCCCATTATGGACCAACCAAACCTTACGGTATTCACGGGTGCGTTGGCGGCGCGAATCCAATTCACCGGCAATCGCGCAACCGGTATCGAGTTCCTCTACAACGGAAAGACTCATCGCGCCCAAGCCACAAGTGAGGTCATTCTCTCACTTGGCGCCATCCAGACACCTAAGCTTCTGATGCAGTCAGGTATTGGAGACGAAATGGAGTTAACAAATGCCGGCATACCATTGCTTCATGCGCTACCCGGCGTTGGACGCAATCTTCACGATCACGTTGCATTTGGGTGTGTTTGGGAAAACTCGGGAATACCGTCGCCAAAAATCCCGAGAAGCCAGACATCTTGCTTTTGGAAGACAAGGGCTGCGCTGGAAGCGCCCAACTTTTACGTTTATTCCCATGGAGGACCGGATTTTACTCCTGAGAACGCAGCTCGATTCAAACCGCCGGCGGCGTGCTGGTCCCTGTCAGCCGGCATGCGACCCAACAGCCGCGGTGTTATTCACTTGACGGGTTCCGATCCTGGCGATCCAGTTTCGATTGACCCGAATTATCTCCATGATCCGGAGGACCTGAAGGATCTGATCGCCGGATTGAGCCTGGCTCGCGAGATCGGCAATTCTTCTGCCTTGCGGCCTTTCACAGGTCGGGAAGTTGCGCCTGGTTCTATGAGCGCGACACAACTCGAGCAATTCTTTCGAGACGGGCTCGGTACGCACTGGCATCAGTCCGGCACCGCGAAAATGGGCCATGATGCGATGTCCGTGGTCGATGGACAACTGAAGGTTTACGGCCTCGATGGCCTTCGTATTGCGGACGCCTCCATCATGCCTCGAGTGACGACCGGCAACACGATGGCGCCCTGCGTCGTCATTGGAGAACGGGCCGCCGCCTTCCTGCAACAGGAACACAACCCATCGCCGGTTAGCGCAGAATTGATTGCAAATTACACCTCGTGAAAAAACGGTTTTTGGGCGATCGAGCCGATAAGCCCCGCTGATCGCTCATAAGAATTACTGTTAGATCGCCCCTTCTCTCCATACATCAGATGGTTTGAAAGAGGCCCTTAAGACCGGCCCGCGGAAAGCGCACCAGGAGCCGGTTCTCAGCCAGATGCTGGATAGGCTGTTCCAGCTTTAAGCCATAACAACCACACTGCGAAAGATTTGAAAGGAGCTAGCATGAGCAATTCAACGGGAAGCGCACGGAAGGTAGCATTAATCACTGGCGCAAACAAAGGCATTGGATTTGAGATCACGCGGCAGCTGGGCCGCGCCGGCATGACTGTCTTACTGGGCGCGCGTAATTCGGAACAGGGAGAAGCATCCGCTCAAATACTCCGAGCCGAGGGAATCGATGTCGATACGATTCCACTCGACCTCTTGCAACAAGAAACGATTTCCGCAGCAGCGGAGTGGATAGTTGCTGAATACGGACGACTCGATGTTCTCGTAAATAACGCAGGCATCGTGGACGGAGAGGATGGTCCTCCAAGCAGTGCCGACCTTGACGCAGTGCGTCGAGTCTTCGATGTAAATTTTTTTGGCACCCTGGCTGTCACCAAAGCCATGTTGCCGTTGATCCGCAAGGCGAACGCCGGAAGGATCGTGAGTCTGTCGAGCGGCTTGGCATCGCTCACCCTGAACAGCGACCCGACCTGGGTGTTCGCTTCATACAAGATCCTGGGTTACTGGGCTTCCAAGGCAGCCGTGAACATGATGACGGTGCAGCTCGCATATGAACTGCGTGACACCGCCATCAAGGTCAACGCTGTCAATCCCGGATTCACCGCCACCGATATGAATGGATATCAGGGCACCCAAACTGTGCAAGAAGGCGCGGCTGAGGCCGTTCGTCTCGCACTTTTGGCCGCTGACGGCCCGACCGGTGGATTCACCGGGACAGGTGCAAACAACCCTTGGTAATGAGAATCAAAATGACGGCGAAACCAACTTTCGATAAAAATCATGTTCCAACGAGCGTCGAGCGAAATATTCCAAGGGCCGATTTCATCGAGCGCGTGCGCATCAATCAGCAGAAGCTCACCGCTGGACTAAAACCTCACTACGATTTCATCGTCTGTGGATCCGGCTCCTCCGGTTCGGTAGTGGCGCGCCGACTTGCCGAGAATGTAGGTGTCAACGTGCTGCTGCTCGAGGCCGGTGGCACCGATGATGTTCCAACAGTCATCGATCCGGGCCAATGGTTTCAGAATATGGGGAGCGAGCGTGACTGGAGCTTTGTCGGCGAGCCGAATCCCCACCTTAACGGCCGCTCTATTCTCTCAAATATGGGAAAGGTGCTCGGTGGAGGTTCCAGCATCAACACGATGGTTTGGGCGCGCGGACACCGCGACGACTGGGATTTCTTTGCTTCTGAGTCGGGCGACATGGCGTGGAACTATGAGGCGGTGCTAAATCTCTACCACCGCATTGAGGATTGGCAGGGCGAGCCGGACCCTAAATACCGTGGAACCGGAGGGCCAGTTCTCATTCAACCGGCTCCGGATCCTAATCCAATCGCCCCTGCCATGGTGGAAGGGGCTCGCTCCGTGGGGCTTCCCCGTTTCGAGAACCAGAACGGTCGCATGATGGAAGGTGATGGCGGAGCCTCGATTGCGGATTTGAATGTACAGGATGGAAGACGCCGCTCCATTTTTCGCGCCTATACGTTTCCGTACATGGACCGCCCAAACCTGACAGTGCTTACGCAAACACTTGTGACACGGGTAACCATAGAGGGCAAGAAAGCGACCGGCGTGGAGATCCTCTACGAGGGGAACGTTCATCGCATTAATGCTGGGCGTGAAGTTATCTTATCCTTGGGTGCCATGCACACGCCGAAGGTGCTCATGCAATCTGGAATTGGCGACCAGGATGAGTTGAGGTACTTCGGAATTCCCGTGATCCAGCATCTTCCCGGCGTGGGTCGGAATTTTATGAACCATTGTGGGATTGGTTGTATCTGGGAGTATCAACATCCGCTTCCTCCGCGCAATAATGCGGCTGAAGCAACCTTCTTCTGGAAGAGCGAGCCCAGGCTCGTCGTTCCGGATTTACAGACTTGCCAGGTCGAAGTACCAGTCTGCAGTCCAGAATCAGCAGCCCAATTCAACCCGCCGCAGAGTTCCTGGACATTGTTCGGAAGCGTCGCACGCCCAAAAAGCCGAGGTCAGATCCATCTGACGGGACCAACTCCGCTCGACCCCATCCGGATCGAGGACAATATGCTTTCCCACCCAGACGACCTGAAAGCCGCCTTAGCCTGCGTGGAGCTTTGCCGGGAAATCGGGAATTCTGCTCCTCTTCGCCCTTTCGCCAGGCGAGAGGTGATGCCGGGCAACCTGAAGGGATCCGATTTAGAAAACTTTGTTCGAGATGAGTTGACGAGCTATGCGCATCAAACCTGCTGATCGTTCGGACGGATCG
>Ga0306922_10000202_pt1 | contig 44709 bp, 40 predicted proteins | sample sta12Cox44000082_FD_203758 | JGI IMG/M metagenome (GOLD analysis project Ga0306922, IMG submission 203758) | Lab enrichment of tropical soil microbial communities from Luquillo Experimental Forest, Puerto Rico - statoxic.12C.oxic.44.000.082 (v2)... | ecosystem: Environmental > Terrestrial >... | reverse complement strand
GAGCACGTCCATCGCGCCGAAGTTCTGGATCGAGTTCAGGCGTTTCACAATCACTTCCTTGCGTGACATGGCGATCGCTCCCTTTGACAGGCAAACCGAGACGATCATCGGCAGCATTTCCGGGGTAAGACCGACCGCCACTGCCAAGGCGAAGAAAAACGCCTCTTTCCAATCATGCTTCGTAACGCCGTTGATGAGAAAAACCAGCGGCACCATCACGATCATGAACCGAATCATCAGCCAGGTGAATCTTTTGACGCCCTTGTCGAAGGCAGTATCGATTTGTCGCCCCGCGAGACTGCGTGCGACCTTGCCGAAATAAGTCTGCCCCCCGGTCGCAACGATGACCGCTGTCGCCGAGCCGCTCTCGACGCTGGTCCCAAGGAAGCAAAGATTGGCGCGCTCGATTGACGAAATATTTTCGCGCAGATCCGGCGCGTCCGTTTTCTCGACTGGTAGCGATTCGCCCGTAAGCGTGGCTTGAATGACGAAGAGGTCTTTCGCTGAGATCAGGCGCACATCGCCCGGAACCATGTCGCCAGCGGACAATTTCACCACGTCGCCGGGCACAAGCTCCCGGAGCGGAATTTCTCTCGTCTGGCCATCGCGAACGACTGTGGCCGTGACGGTAATCATGGCCTTCAATTTTGCGGCTGCGTTATCGGCGCGTGTTTCCTGAACAAAACGCAGCGACATGCCGAGGGCCACCATCAACATCATGATCGTGCCGGCCGCGACATCTCCGGTCGAATACGACAAAATTGCCAGGACCGTCAGTAAAATCACCAGCGGATTGCGCGCAGCAACCCAAAGCCGTTGCAGCCAGTTTTCTTTCCTCTCGTACGCGACCTCGTTAGGCCCGTGTTCTTCCAAGCGCGCTGCCGCCTCCTCCTCGCTCAAACCCGCGGCGGACGCGCCGAGCATTTCAAAAACTTCGTCAGCGCTTTTGTGTGCCGCTTCGTCCAACTTTGACGGCGGCTGTGCAGGGCGATTGCGAGGCACGACTGGCTTTTTGATTTCGGGCAACAAAGTTTTACCGAGCATAAGCAGCCTCCTTACATGCGCGGACGCCGTCGGGTTCCTTAGCACCCTGCGTCAAAGGACGCAACGCCCGCGGAAACAGTTTTCAAAAAGGTTACAAAACCTGCCACGCCTAACGTTGTAACTTTTTAACTCTTCTTCAGCGCTTGGCATTTGCCGGAAACGCTCCAAAATGAAGGTAATGGCAGCAGTTGCTACAGCTCCAATAATTCGGCGCGAGATTGATGACGGCGACATCTGCACGCTCCTCTTCGATCGGCCCGATTCTGGCGCGAATATTTTCGATGCTGCCACGCTCGACGAGCTAAATGAACATCTCGGTTTCATTGAGAATGACGCTTCCCTGCGCGGATTGATTATCGCGTCGGCGAAGAAATCGATCTTCGTCGCGGGCGCGGATTTGAAGACGCTTTTGCAACAAGCGCAGTCAGGAGACATGCGCGCGTTCATTGCGGAAGGTCAGCGAATCTTTAACCGGCTTGCAGATTTAAAAATTCCAACGGTCGCGGCCATCCACGGCGCGAGCGCCGGCGGCGGATACGAAGTGACTCTCGCGTGCGATTACCGCGTTGCCAGTGACGATCCAGCGACGCGGATTGGGCTTCCCGAAACTACTCTCGGGTTAATTCCTGCATGGGGCGGTTGCACGCGCCTACCGCGTTTGATTGGCGCCGAAAAAGCCGCTGAAGTGATTTTGAAAGGGAAACTTTATTCTGCTCAAGACGCTTTGAAACTTGGGCTGGTCGATGAAATTTCGCCGCGCGATCAGTTGATCGATCGCGCGAAGAGAAAGCTGAGTGCCGGAAAACGCAAACCAGCCGCGGTGCCGAAGCTCTGTCAGGAGATTCCCGCGCCGCGTGATCACAATCCAGCGCCGGCGCGCGCTCTAGAGGTAATCAGGAAAGGCCTTTCCGAGTCTACGGAACAATCGCTCGTACTCGAGCTGGATACGATTGTGAATCTCGGCAAGGCCGAATCCACACAAAACCTGATCCGCAATTTCTTTTTGGCGGAGAAATACAAAAAAGGATCTTCGAGAGCGCCGACCGAAAGAGTAGTACACGCGGCGGTGATCGGCGCCGGCGTCATGGGCTCGGGCATCGCGCAATGGCTCAGTTCTCGTGGCGTGACGGTGATTCTGCGCGACATCGCGCGAGAACAGATCAACCACGGTTTGGCGAACATTGAGAAGATTTACGCCGACGCAGTGAAGCGCGGCTTGATGACGGAGGAAAAAGCAAAGGAAGGTCGCGCTCGGATCTGTGGCTCGACCGCTCCCATGGAGTTGCGCGATGTGCGATTCGTGATCGAAGCCGCCTCAGAAAAGTTGAGCGTCAAAAAAGAGGTTTTTCGCGAGCTGGCGATGGAAGCCGGTCCGAAGACGATCATCGCCACCAACACTTCGGCGCTTCCAGTCAGCGAGCTGGCTGACGTGACGGTCTCGCCGGAGCACGTGATCGGGCTGCATTTTTTTAATCCGGTCAACCGAATGAAACTGGTGGAAGTTGTTATTGCCAAAGAAACATCAGAGGAGACACGCGAGCGGAGCCTCGCCTTTGTGCGACAAATCGGAAAGCTGCCGGTGATTGTGCGCGACAGCCCGGGTTTTCTGGTGAACCGCGTTTTGTTTCCTTATTTGCTCGACGCCGCTGAGCTTTTCGAAGCTGGCCTCGAACCAGGCAAGATCGACCACGCGCTTGTGCAATGGGGCTTGCCGATGGGGCCGCTGCGGTTGATCGATGAAATCGGCGTCGATATTGCCGTTGATATTGGAAGTACGCTTGAAAAGGCCTACGGACGCCGCGATCACGTTTCGTCTGTTTTGCTCTGGTTGCGTGACGGGCAGATGCTTGGGCGCAAAACGGCTGCCGGTTTTTACAAATACGAGAGCAAAACACAAGCGCCTAACGACTCGCTTACGCAGTGGCGCGTTGTAGCCGGGGGCGGTGACCCCGGCCGGGGCGAAGGCAGCACGAAGAGCCAGCCGGCGTTATCGCCACCGGCTACAGCGGATGACATCGCGCTACGTCTGGTCCTCCTGATGGTGAATGAAGCGGCGCGTTGCGTGGAGGAGGAAGTCGTCGCTTCGCCGGAGGACGTGGACTACGGAATGATTTTAGGAACCGGCTTCGCGCCGTTCCGCGGTGGGCCGTTGCGTTTCGCGGAACATTTTGGGTTGAAGAAAATCGTCGGTGAACTCGAAAGGCTGGCGCAAAGCGAAGAGAAATTTTTGCCATGCGAGATTTTGAAGAAACACGCGCGTGACGGAGCGAAATTCTATGAAAACTGACGTAGCGCCGGAGAAACAGATCGGTAAGGAAACCAGCGCGAAGCCGGAAAAGGCACCGCCTGCCGCCGTCATCGATACATCGAAGATGGGGAAAGGCCAGCGCGAAGCGCTCGAGCTAGCAGAAGCCGCGCGCGATCCCCTTGAGGATCGCGGCAGTTTTGCCAGCAATCTTTTTATCGGCCGCTACGATTTCAATCGAATTCACCCCTATCCGGCACAGAGCGCGGAAGATCGCGCTGCCGGTGAAGAATTTTTGCGCAATCTCGAAAACTATCTGCGTGAACATGTCGATCCGGACGAGATCGATCGCACCGGCGAAATTCCGCAGAAGAACATCGATGATCTTTTCGCGATGGGCGCATTCGGAGTCAAAATCCCGAAGCAGTACGGCGGCCTCGGCTTATCTCAGGTCAATTACGGACGCGCGGCGATGTTGCTCGGAAGCTGGGACGCAAATGTCACGGCGCTCGTCTCCGCACATCAATCGATCGGCGTGCCCCAACCGTTGCTGCTTTTCGGGACTGAAGAACAAAAGAAGAAATATCTGCCGCGCGTCGCGCGTCACGAGATCTCCGCGTTCGCACTAACGGAATGGAACGCCGGGTCCGATCCTGCGAACATGAGTCTGCGCGCCGAGCCGACCGAAGACGACTCCACGTTCATCCTCAACGGGGAAAAACTCTGGTGCACCAATCTGATCAAGGCTGGCGTGCTTGTGGTCATGGCGCGCACGCCGTCGAAAATCGTCGGTGGCCGCGAGCGCAAACAGATCACCGCGTTCATTGTCGATGTCGATTCGCCCGGACTCGAGATTACGTATCGCTGTCATTTCATGGGTTTGCGCGCGCTGTACAACGGCATCGTGAAATTTACCAACGTTCGCGTGCCGCGCGAAAACATGATCGCGAAGGAAGGCCAGGGCTTGAAGGTCGCGCTCACGACCCTCAACACCGGACGGCTAACGCTTCCAGCTGCCTGCACCGGGTTATCCAAGCGCTTGCTCGAGATCTGCCGGAAATGGGCGGGCGAACGGATTCAGTGGGGTGCCCCGATCGGCAAACACGCGGCGATCGCGGGCAAAATCGCGGAAATGGCAGGCAACGTGTTCGCCATGGAAGCAATGACGTTTCTCACGTCGGCACTGGTCGATCGCAAAGCAGGCGACCTGCGCATCGAAACCGCCATGTGCAAAATGTGGGCCACTGAAACCACCTGGCGCATCGCAGACGAAGCCATGCAGGTACGTGGCGGTCGCGGCTATGAAACGGCGCAATCACTGGCCGGGCGCGGCGAGCCGCCAATCGCAGTTGAACGTTTTCTGCGTGATTGCCGCATCAACATGATCTTCGAAGGGTCGAGCGAAATCATGCGGCTGTTTATTGCGCGCGAGGCGCTCGATCCGCACTTGAAAGTCGGCGGCGCAATTTTCAACACGCAACTGCCGATGTCTGATCGCGTGAAAGCGGTTTTCAGTTCCGGAAAATTCTATGCCGGCTGGTATCCACGCCAATGGCTGCCGAACGGAGCGGGAAAGATTGATAACTTGCACGACGGGTTGCAACGGCATGTTGATTATGCGGCGCGAACGAGCAAACGATTGGCGCGCGGATTATTTCACGCGATGGCGCGGTTCGGTCCGAAAATAGATCGCGAACAATTGCTGCTTTCCCGCTTTGTCGGAATCGCGACTGAACTGTTCGCGATCAGTGCGACCTGTTCCTACGCCCAATGGTTGCTCGGACAGGGCAGACCAGCCGATGAAATTCTCGCCGTGGCTGATTACTTTTGTCGCGCCGCGCGAATGAGAATCATTCATCATTTCGCCGGCATAGCGCACAACGCGGACAAACGCGGCTACTCTCTTGTGCAGGATCTCCTAGTCGGAAAGCACGCGTTCCTGCGAGAAGGCATCGTGTAACACGGCCTTCTTGGCTGTGTGCCAGGCGCGTTCGCCCCGACGATTCGGACTTCGAGGCGCCGATGAACTGGGAAACCGGGAGGCTGAACCGCGGCGCTCTCCTAGAAGCTGCCTGTTTCTAGAATGTTTCTTGCAATTGAATCCAAACAGAATACGCATTGCGCGCTGCGAGACACGAAGTTCACGAATTCTCACGAATCAAAAATGTGAAAGAGGCCGCAAATATTGCTGATGGCTCACCATCTTTCGGGGCGCGTGTGCACAACAAAACCAAGGTGGCGGTGATCGGCGCTTCCGGTTACGTCGGCGAAGAGTTGGTGCGCCTGCTTTTGCGGCACCCATGTGCGGAGCTTGTGGCAGTCACGTCACGGCAATTCGCCGGACAAACGCTGGCTGAGGTTTTTCCTCGCTTTTCGCATCTTGAAAGAACCAACGAGCTTCGTTTCAGCGAGCCAGAGCCGGCGCAACTCGCCCAGCATGCGAACATTATTTTTCTGGCGCTGCCGCACGGGCGCGCCGCGGAATTTGCTAAACCGTTATTACAAGCCGCTGCGCGCGTTGTCGATCTTAGTGCCGACTTTCGAATCGAGAACGCAAAAATATTCAAGGAATTTTACGGGGACGATCATCGCGTGCCCGAGTTGCTCGGAAAAGCGGTTTACGGGTTGCCCGAAATTTACCGGAAGGAAATTACAGCTGCGAAACTGGTGGCCTGCCCAGGCTGTTATCCCACGAGCATCTTGGTTCCGCTCATCCCGCTCATTCGTGAAAGAATGGCCAAATTCGGCGGCATTCTGGTAACAAGTTTGAGTGGCGTGACCGGCGCCGGTCGCAAAGTAGAGGCGGAGTACCTTTTTGCGGAATGCAACGAGAGCATGCGTCCGTATGGCATTCCGAAACATCGGCATCTGTCCGAGATCGAAGAGCAATTATCGGTCTTCGCCAGAGAAAGAATAACAATTCAATTCACACCGCACCTGGTTCCTCTGGATCGAGGGATTATCACCACGATTTATGTCGATCTTGTCGAAAAGATCGACGGAGGCTCTATCGACTCCATTTATGAGAAGGCGTATGGGGACGAACCGTTTGTCCGCTTACTTGGCGACGCACTTTTTCCGGACACAAAAAACGTTAGTGGAACAAACTTTATTGATATCGCGTGGCGCCTCGATCCGCGCACCGGCCGCGTCATCCTTATGAGTGCGATCGACAACTTGATGAAAGGCGCCAGCGGCCAGGCGATTCAATGTTTCAATGTCATGCGCGGCTACCGCGAAACAGAGGGATTACGGTGAGTGCGCACGGAGACTTCTCGATAGCGCGCGTGTGCCGCGTGCTGGTTGCGGCGTTGCGCCGCAACCAGCTTTCCTTGTGGGTTCCTTCTCGCGGGACGCAGCGCTTCGAAAGGAACAGTGCTCGATGGCGAGGACGCCATCGCTCCCGCAGGCTCAGAACGGGACGCGTGCGCTAGCCATGCCTAATTCGTTCAAACAAATCCCAGGTTCGATTTGCGCGCCGCGCGGTTTCAAGGCAGCGGCGGTGTTTTGCGGCATTAAACGACGGAAGCTCGATCTCGCGTTGATCGCTTCCGATGTGCCTGCAGCGGTTGCTGGAATGTTTACCACAAATCAAGTTTGTGCTGCGCCTGTGAAGCTAAGCGCGCAACGCGAGGCGAAAAAATTTGCCCAAGCGATCGTCGCGAATTCCGGCAACGCAAATGCGTGCACAGGTCGTCAGGGCATCAGAGATGCAAAAAGAATGGCCGAAATGGCAGCGGTCGCCTTGAAGTTAAAGGCGAGCGACGTGCTTGTTTGTTCGACGGGGCGAATTGGCGTGCCAATGCCGATGGAAAATGTCGAGCGCGGGATTCGCGCATGCGCGCCGTTGCTTGCAAGGTCGGTAACGAATGCGCGCCAAGCCGCCGAAGCCGTCATGACCACGGATACACGGCGAAAAGAAATCGCCCTCGAATTTGAAATCGGAAAATCGACGGTGCGCATTGGCGCGATTTGTAAAGGCGCTGGAATGATTCAGCCGGGAATGGCGACAATGCTCGCCTTTGTCACCACGGATGTGGCGATTGAACCCGACCTGCTAAAGCGTGCGCTTCGAGTTGCAGTCACGCAAAGTTTCAACCGCATCACCGTTGATGGCGATATGAGCACCAACGATTCGGTGATCATGTTTGCCAATGGGTTGGCGAGAAATTCGAAATTCGAAATTCGAGATTCGAAGTTTCAGGAGGCGCTCAATTTCGTTTGCCTGGAACTGGCCAAAATGATCGTACGCGATGGCGAAGGCGTTTCCCGTTTCGTTACCCTGCATGTTCACGGCGCGCGCAGCGCTGGCGAAGCAGAAGCCGCCGCGCGCGCAATCGCAAACAGCGTCCTGGTAAAGACAAGTTGGTGTGGAGGCGACCCCAACTGGGGACGGATCCTATGTGCGCTCGGTTATTCGAAAGCGAGAGTGAACGAATCTCGCGTTGATGTCGGCTACGCGAAGCCCGGCAGCCGCAAGACACTCTTCGCATTTCGCCGTGGCCAGCCGACGAAGGTCGCTTTGAAAATCCTCAGCAAGATTTCCACCGCGCCAGAATTCGATCTGCATGTACACCTCAACCTCGGGCACGCCGATTTCACCATGTATGCGAGCGATCTGACGGAAAGTTACGTGGCGTTTAACCGACGCTACGAGAGCGGTCCTGCGAGCGGGTAAAATGTCCAGCAAACTACTTTTCAACCCTCACCGCTTCGCGTCCGCCTCTCCCTGGCCAGGGAGAGGATGGAGGTGAGGGTGGTTCGCATATGGAAGAAATTATTTCGAAAGCCGCGACGTTGCTCGAAGCGCTGCCTTACATTCAGCGGTTTCGCTCGCAGATTTTTGTCGTCAAGTATGGTGGCAGCTTCATGGATTCGGACGATCCGGACGTGCGCCATCGCGTGGCGCGAGACATCGTTTTTTTGGAGGCAGTCGGCATAAATCCGGTGGTGGTGCATGGAGGCGGAAAGACGATCACACGCGCTCTTGAAACCGCCGGTTTGAAAGCGCGCTTTGTGCAGGGCCAACGAGTGACGGATGCGGTGACGATGGAAATTGTCGAACGCGTTTTGTCGCTAGAGATCAATGCTGAGATTGTCAAAGCGATTGAGGATTTTGGCGGACGGGCGCGCGGCTTTGCCGGCTCCGAAATTTTTCGGTGTCAGAAATTAATGTGTGATGAGCGGGATCTGGGATTCGTAGGCCAGGTTGTTGATGTGAATATTGACCCGCTGCGGGAATGCATCCGGCGGAGCGTGACGCCGGTGATCAGTCCCACAGCGCGCGACGATGAAGGGAAAATCTACAATTGCAACGCGGACATTGCAGCAGCGAAGACCGCTGTTGCGCTCAAGGCGCGCCGACTCGTTTTTATGAGCGACGTGCCGGGCTTGCTGCGCGATCCCAATGACGACTCAACGTTGATGAGGCATTTGCGTGTCGAAGAAGTGCCTGAGCTGAAGCGAGCCGGCGTGATCGGCACAGGCATGTTGCCAAAGGTGGATAGCGCGATTGCCGCAATCGAGCGCGGCGTGGAAAAAGTGCAGTTCGTTGATGGGCGCATTTCGCATTCGGTGTTGCTGGAAATTTTCACAGATGCAGGAGTCGGAACGGAGGTGGTGCGGTGAAAGCAGAAAACGCTCAACGCTCAACTCAGAATGAGATTCGCGAGTTGTTCGACAAGTATGTTGTTCCGTCATATGCGCGGTTCGATCTTGTGCTTGAGCGCGGCGAGGGAAGTTACGTTTGGGATGCCAACGGGCGGCGTTATCTCGATTGTGGCGGCGGCATTGCCGTGTGCTTGCTTGGGCACGCGAACCCGGAAATAAGCGAAGCGCTTGCTGAGCAATCGAGGAAGCTGGTCCATATCTCGAATCTTTATTACACCGAACCACAGGCGCGATTGGCCAAACGAATTGTCGATTTGATCGCGCCGGGCCGCGTGTTCTTCTGCAACAGCGGTGCGGAAGCGAACGAAGGGCTTTTTAAACTAGCGCGAAATTTCGGAAACCAAGGAGCGGCGGTTTCCAAACCGCCGGGGCGATCTGGAGATCGCTCTTCCTCGTCAGGCCGCTATGAGATCATCACCGCGCTGGATTCATTCCACGGGCGGACGTTGGCCGGCATCGCGGCGACCGGTCAGGAAAAAGTGAAGAAAGGTTTCGAGCCGATGGTGGCGGGGTTCAAGCAAGTTCCGTTCAACGATTTGGAAGCGATGCGAGCCGCGATCACGAAATCCACGGCTGCGATTTTGATCGAAGCCATTCAGGGTGAAAGCGGAATCACCATAGCGACTCGGGAATATCTGCTCGGTCTGCGCAGACTCTGCGACGAGCACAACTTGCTTCTTTTGCTCGATGAAGTGCAGGCCGGGCAGTTTCGCACGGGAAAATTTCACAGTTGGCAGCGGATTTTGGAAGAGCAGGATTCCGATTTCGTACCGGACGGGATCTCGATGGCCAAAGGGCTTGGCGGTGGATTCCCGATCGGCGCATTTTGGGTACGCGAGAAATTTGCCGAGCTACTATCGGCGGGCACGCACGCGTCGACATTCGGCGGAACGCCGCTGGCTTGCGCCGTCGCATTGCGAGTCCTTGATGTGATCGAGCGCAACGATCTCCAGGAAAACGCGTGGCGTGTCGGAAAATCTTTGTTGGATCGATTGAGCGACTTGAAAAGGAAATATCCAAAAGTCCTGCGAGACGTTCGAGGCTTAGGACTAATGATCGGGATTGAGTTTGATCCAAAATTTGCCGCAATTGAAATGGTGAAGCGATTGCATGAGAAAAATCTTTTGACGGTTCCGGCTGCCACTTCGGTTATTCGGCTGTTGCCGGCGTTAAATTTGCGCCACGACGAGGCGAAGGAAGGACTGCGTGCAATTGAAGAGTTGATCGTCGAACTCGCGGAGCACGAGCAAGAGAAAGAGTAAGAGTAAAGAAATGAAACACCTACTTAGCATTGAACAAACTTCGCGCGAGGAGATCGGTCGAGTGTTGCAACGGACGGCCGAATTCAAAACAAATCGGGGTAGGATTTCCTCGAAGCCCCTGGCGGGACAGACATGGGCGTTGATTTTTTCCAAACCATCCACACGCACACGCGTCTCCTTTGAGGTAGGCATACGCGAGCTTGGCGGAGAATCGATTTATATGAATGCGGCAGACGCTCAACTGGGACGCGGCGAGTTGATCAAAGACACCGCGCGCGTGCTCGCGCGCATGATTCATGGCGCGGTTATCCGAACCTACGCCCAACGCGATATTGAAGAGTTCGCCGAGTTTTCGGGTGTGCCAACCGTGAATGCGCTAACCGATGACGAACATCCCTGCCAGATTCTCGGTGATATTTTCACGATTCAGGAAAAGCGAGGCAATATCGAGAACAAGGTTGTGACGTTTGTCGGTGATGGTGTGGCCAATACTGCGCGCTCTTGGCTCTTTGCTGCGGGAAAGCTCAACTTTGAATTGCGGATCGCCTCACCGAAGCGGTATCAACCCAAAGGTGAATTGCTCAAGCGCGCGGGCGGCCGCGTATTTTGCACCGAAAATGTGCAGGAAGCAGCGCGGGATGCCGACGTGCTGTACACGGATATCTGGGTCTCCATGGGTCGCGAAGCGGAGGAAGCGCGACGTGAAGCCGAGCTCGGCCCATATTGGATCACCGACTCGCTGGTGAAGTTGGCCAAGCCGGACGTCTTGGTGATGCATTGTTTGCCGGCGCACCGCGGCCAGGAGATTGACGAAAAAACGTTCGAAGCTCACGCGCAAACTATTTTCGACCAAGCGGAAAACAGGCTCCACGTGCAGAAGGCAATTTTGGCGGAGTTGGTCAAGGCGGAGTGAAGAAATAACGGGAGTGATTCTGCTGCGGTGATTGACCGCGTTTGTGGGCCAGATTACGATCAACGAATGAGTACAACATCCGTGCTCGCGGACGCGTCCCGCGCAATGTGGGGTCGAAGCCGAAGCACAAAGAGCGAAGAACAGAAATCAATCACGCCATCGATCGTTCTCGACACCATCGAGCAACACGTCTTGCTCGATGGTTTCAAGGTCGTCGTCGATCTCGACAAAAGCCGCGGCTCGTATTTGCACAATGCGGTCGACGGTCGCCGATTGATCGATCTTTACGGTTTTTTCGGCTCCATGCCGGTCGGATTCAACCATCCGCACTTCGACGATCCGGAGGTGCGACGCGATCTTTTGAGCGCGGCGAAAGTCAAGGTCGCGAACTCTGATGTTTATTCGCAAGGCTACGCTGCATTTGTAGAGACGTTCGAGCGCGTAATGGGCTTGCCTCCGCTGGAGCGTTACCTGTTTATCGAGGGCGGCGCGCTTGCGGTCGAGAATTGTTTGAAGGCCGCGATGGATTGGAAGGTGCGCAAGAACATGGCGGCGGGCCGAGGCGAGCGCGGCACCCAGATCTTGCATTTTCGCCACGCGTTCCACGGTCGGAGCGGTTACACCATGAGCCTGACCAACACCGATCCGCGCAAAACAGATTTGTTCGCCAAATTCGATTGGCCGCGCGTCTCGTGTCCGTGCGTCGATTTCTCATTGCCCGAATCAAAGCGCGAAGGGGATGTAGTCGAGCGCGAAGCGAGAGCCGAGCGCGAGATTCGCGACTTCATCGAGCAGCGCGGCATCGACATCTGCGCGATTATCATCGAGCCGATCCAGGGCGAGGGTGGCGACAGCCATTTCCGCGGCGAATGGCTGCAAAAGCTGCGGAAAATTTGCGACGAAAACGATGTTCTCCTCATTTTCGATGAGGTCCAATGCGGCATGGGCGCCACCGGCCGCAACTGGTGCTGCGAACATTTCGATGTCGTGCCTGATCTACTATCGTTTGGAAAGAAAGCGCAGGTGTGCGGCGTGATGGCCGGGCCGCGCATCGATGAAGTGAAGGACAACGCCTTTCGTTTGCCCAGCCGTTTGAATTCCACCTGGGGCGGCAATTTCACCGACATGGTGCGCTCGACGCATTATCTGCGCATCATCGAGAAGGAACATCTGGTCGAAAACGCCGCGAAGGTCGGCGCATACTTCCTGGACCAACTGCGCACGCTACAACGCGAAGAACCGCTGATTTCCGCTGCGCGGGGTCGAGGACTTTTTTTGGCGTTTGACCTCCCCGATGCAAAAACGCGCGAAGAATTTTGGCACGGCTTCTTTGATCTCGGTGTGTTGACGCTGCGCTCTGGCGAGAACTCGATTCGTTTCCGTCCCGCGCTCGATATTAGGGCGGCAGTGATTGATGAAGCGGTGGAGTTGATGAGCAAATTCTGCCGACGACGGCGCGCAAAAGAAGGTTGAAGGGTTGAAGCGTGTGATCTGTCATGTTGAGCGAAGCGAAACATCTCTGATTAGTTCTTGAGATTCTTCGCTTCGCTCAGAATGACAATGGCGGTTTATTGAAGATGAAAACGGCGCTCGAAAAACTCGGCATTACCGACGAAAACGCCGGCGTCTTCGATGGCGAATGGCGCGGCGGCGGCGCGAAGATCGACAAAATCTCACCGATCGACGGGCGGCGACTCGCCAGCATACGCACCGCATCGGACGACGATTACAACATGGCGATCATGCGCGCGCGGGAGGCATTTTCAAAATGGCGCGTCACGCCTGCGCCCGTGCGCGGCGACACCGTTCGGCGCCTTGGCAACGCACTGCGCGAACTGAAACACGAACTGGGGCAGCTCGTGACGCTGGAGACGGGAAAGATTATCGCCGAAGCCGAAGGGGAAGTGCAGGAGATGATCGACATCTGCGATTTCGCCGTTGGCCAATCGCGGATGCTTTACGGCCTGACGATTCAATCGGAGCGGCCGAGTCATCGATTAATGGAGCAATGGCATCCGCTCGGCGTGGTCGCAGTGATCACCGCGTTTAACTTTCCGGTCGCGGTTTGGTCTTGGAATGCAGCGCTCGCGGCGGTTTGCGGTGATGCCACCGTTTGGAAGCCGTCGGAAAAAACGCCGCTCACTGCAATTGCAGTTACGAGAATTTGCGAGCGCGTTTGTCGCGAAACGGGTGCCGACCCGGCGATTTTCACGCTGCTGGTCGGCGATCGGAAAACAGTCGGTCAAAAATTGGCGGATGATCCTCATATTCCGTTGGTGTCGGCCACCGGCTCGACCAATATGGGATTTAATGTCGCCAAAGCGGTTAACGGGCGGCTGGGTCGAACGATTCTGGAACTCGGCGGGAACAATGCGCTCATTGTTACGCCGAGCGCAGATCTCGATATGGCGGTGCAATCGATCTTTTTCGGTGCTGTGGGGACAGCGGGACAGCGTTGCACTTCGACACGCCGGGTGATCATGCATAAGTTAGTTGCGTCGAAGGTTCGCGATAAACTCCTTAGCGGTTATAAGAGCCTGCCGATTGGAAATCCGCTGGATCGAAAAACGGTGATGGGCCCGCTCATCGACAAACACGCTGTCGACATGATGCTGGATTCTATTCAGCGGTTGAAAGACGAAGGAGGCGAGGTGCTTTATGGCGGGGAAAGGCTCACGGTGCCCGGCGGCGCGTATATGAAGCCCTGTCTGGCTGCTGCGAAGCCGGATTTTGCAATAGTGAAACACGAAACATTCGGCCCGCTGCTGTACGTGATGACCTATCGCGATTTCGACGAGGCGATGGCGATTCACAACAATGTGCCGCAGGGATTAACCTCGTCGATCTTCACCAATGATGTGCGCGAAGCAGAAAAATTCGTGAGCGCAGTTGGGAGCGATTGCGGAATTGCCAACGTAAACACCGGCACAAGCGGCGCAGAGATCGGCGGCGCGTTCGGTGGCGAAAAACAGACTGGCGGCGGCCGCGAGAGCGGGAGTGATTGTTGGAAGCAGTACATGCGCCGACAAACGAATACGATCAATTTCTCCTCCGAGCTGCCCTTGGCTCAGGGAATCCAGTTCGGCGCGGGAGAGGGCAGCGGAACGGTGTGATTGTAGGGGACGCTGGTAGCGTCCCGTGTCTTTGGTCGGGAAGCTGTCAGCTTCCCCTACAGCTTAGGAATTCAGCGCGCGATCGTCAGCTCGAGAAATTCATCCACGTTCTCGGCGTTTTCCAAATTCATGATGCAGTGCCGCAATTTTCCGCACTGCTCCTTGCCGATCACGTCGCCGCCGAGCGCGGTGAACTTCACTGCGATTTCATCCTCGGTCATCGGATCGCGTGGATCACCCTTCGGCACATCGACGCGCGTGGAGTACTGTTTGCCGTTGTTTGTGGTGATCGTCACCCGACTCGGCTGGAATTTTGGAAACAGCGCTTCGAACTCGTCGTTCGCAACCACCTTCACTTTGTCCATGATCGGGACCAGTGATTTGTCGCGCACCCGTTCCTCCTTGAATTGAAGCGGTGTGACCATGCCGTCCACGAGGCCGACCGCCATGCAGTACGGCAGCGAATGGTCTGCGGTTTCTTTGGAAGTGGGCCGATACTTGTGCGGATCGCCGAGAATGTCGGCAGCACGCGCGATCACTTCGACTTTGATCTCCTTCACTTCGTCCGCCTTGATCTTGTTATCCTTGACAGTTTTCATCATTGCCGTGAGCGGCGAGTGGCTGAGCGCTTCGATGGGGAAACTTTTCATGCCGCAATCGAGAATCCGATAGTGCGACTTGGGCGACGTCGGCAAATCCTCGACCAAGCCTGCGCCGTCGAAATTCGCCGGCTGACCTTTGTATTGCACATGTTGAAACACGGCAAACAAACCTTCCTTGCCGTCGATGATGTGCTCCGGCCCCGAGAATCCTTCGCGCGCAAGCAGCGCACTCTCGGCGCCCATGCGACCCGCCCACGGATCCACTGTATTTTTCATATTGGTCAATTTGCCCGCCGTCACAGCGCCCGGACAAAATGTTCGCGCTGCGCTGATGCCAACAGCCGACACCATTTGTTCCGGCGTGAGATTCAGCACGCGACCCGCTGCGACTGGGGCGGCGAACGCGCTCAATGTCGCGTGATGCCAGCCGTATTCGCGGACTCCGGGCCTGCCGATTTCGCAAAGACGCATTTCAATTTCATAGGCGATGATCGTGGCGAGAATTAGATCTTCGCCGCTCAGCCCCTCGCTCTCGCACAGCGCCAGGGGCGCAGCAATCAGATCGCTGGGATGACAGGGATCGGCTTTCCAATAGATGTCGTTGTAATCCATTGCGCGGATCATGTGGCCGTTCAAAAATGCCGCATCGACCGGATTCGTTTCGAATCCAGAAACAAACGCCGTCGCCTTGCCATTTCCGCCGCCCATTACGCGATAATGTTCGAGCAAGATCTTCGCGTCTTCCTGCTGACTCCCGCCCAGCGCGCAGCCGATGGAATCAAACCAAAACAGTTTCGCCGCTTGAATCGCCTCTGCTGAAAGATGTTCGTATTTCAACGCGCATGCCCATTCGGCGATGACGTGCGACAGGAACCGTTTTGATTGAGTAGAGTGATGTGCCATGCAATTACGAATGTTTGAGGTTCATGACCTTGGTCGGCTCGTTTAGATTTTCAAGCGGGTTTGCTGTAAAGACTGACCGTCAAATAATGCTTGATCTTCTTTCGAATTCAGCCCTTATGCGTGCCCAACACCGACGCTTTGGTGCAGCTTGGCTATTGCCAGGAATGGGCAGGCCGACATGCCGAGGCGCAGCAAAGTTTCAGTCGCGCCATCGCGTCAATTAAGCCGACCGCTGACACGGTCGTGGCGCCCGATGCGGACAATCGTCCTTCTACTCTTGCTCTGGCTTATGCCGGGCTTGGCCAAAAGCAAAAAGCGCTCGAACAGGCCCAGCAAGCGGTCAAGGATTACGAAACGGACGCGATCAACAAGCCCGCAGCTGAATACGCGCTGGCACAAATTCAAATTCAATTCAGCGACTTTGATTCTGCGATTGCAGCTCTTCCACATCTCCTTTCTGGGACCCGCTACGTAACGACCCGCGCTTCCAAAAACTTTGCCAGGAACAGCCGAAGTAATCCCCACGCTCGCCGACTTTCCTTCAGACGTGAAATTCGAGATCGACCGTGTCCTGTTCATCGTTCGTTCGCGGCAAAAGAATGGACTAGAGAGGGTTGCATTCAGCTAGTAGAGTCGCGCTTCATGGCTGACGAGCAGAAGGCGAAGACGCGCCTGGAAATCGCGCATGTGCTCTTCATGGACATTGTCGGCTACTCCAGGTTACTGACCGACGAACAATCTGAAGCGCTTCAGGAGTTGAATCAGATTGTCCGCAACACCGAAGCGGCGCGTGAGGCCGAGGCGGCGGGACAGCTTACCATTTTGCCGACCGGCGATGGCATGGCGCTGGTTTTCACCGGATCAGTGGAAGAGCCGGTCGAATGCGCCTTGGAGATTAGCCAAGCTTTGCGCGCGCAGCCGAGTCTGCCGGTAAGAATAGGAATCCACAGCGGCCCCATCCATCACGTGAAAGATGCAACCAGGCGCGAAAACATTGCCGGCGTAGGCATCAACATCGCACAACGAGTGATGGATTGCGGCGACGCCGGCCACATTCTGGTGAGTAAACGTGTCGCCGACGATCTCGCACAACAGCGTCGTTGGCAGCCGTACCTGCATGAACTGGGCGACGTCGAAGTGAAACACGGAGTTGTTGTCTCGTTAGTTAATCTTTATGCCGAGACAATTGGTAATCCCGCGCCACCGTCGCGACTCGGAAAAGCGCACGGCAGAATCCCCCTCTCCAGAGCAAGGACGCACAATGGACTCTCTCCACTCGTACGCGCGATCTTCATTATCGTCGGGTTAGCTATCGCACTCGTCTTTGTGCTGGCCATCGTGTCGGTGATTTTCGCGCCCGCGATCATGCGCACTCTCGACCAACGCCGGTCCGCGACGCTACCTCAACCGAGGGTCCCATCCTCCCCTTCGCTGGCCGATACCATTAGGAGCGCAGTCGCCAAGAAAATCACCGAACAGTTGCAGAACGATTTTTCTCGTGAGAAAAACGCCGCGGCCGAGCCAGCTCCTACTGGTTCGACGATCCCGGAGAAAAGCATCGCAGTGCTTCCGTTCGAAAATCTGAGCGACGACAAGAACACCGCCTACTTCAGTGATGGCATTACCGAGGAAATCCTCAACGCACTCGCACAGATTCCGAACTTGAAAGTGGCCGCGCGTCGATCGGCCTTTCAATTCAAGGGCGGCGATGTCGATCTGCGCAAAATCGGCCAGGTGCTCGGGGTGGCACATATTCTGGAGGGGAGTTTGCAGAAGACTGGCGATCAGGTGCGCATCAACGTGCAGTTGGTCGATGTGAAAAGCGGATTGCAAGCGTGGTCCGAAAAATACGATCGCAAACTCGATAACGTCTTCGCGGTTGAAGATGAAATTGCCAAGGCGATCGCGACCAAATTGCGCGTCCAACTCACGGGCGGCGCTGGGCAACCTCTTGTCGTTGACAGCACAAATAATCCACAGGCGCATGAACTTTATCTACGCGGACTGACTTTGCTCGCCGCCAGAGGGCCCGGATTGATCGAAGCAAGGGATTCATTTCGAAAGGCGGTGGACCTCGACGCCGGTTACGCGCAGGCATGGGGAACATTGGCCATAACCGAGATTCTTCTTCCTTCGTATGGACTAGACTCATTCGACGCTTCGCTCCCGCGAGGCGAGTCCGCCGCACAACGGGCTCTTTCGCTCGACTCGAACACGGCATCTGCGTACGTCGCTGTCGGGCTTGCCAACGTTATCCGTTGCCGCTGGCCGGAAGCCGACCAGGCATTCCGTCACGCCCTTACCCTCGTACCTGGGGATGCTGAAGCGGTCAATCAATACGCCCAATTTCTCTCAACCGTTGGACAGCTTGAACCGAGCCTGCGCGAGATCGAGCGCGCTCAGCAGCTCGATCCGTTATCACCTATTATCGGCGTCATTCACGCCGGTGCGCTTGCTGCTCTGAGGCGTGATGACGCGGCTGAGACACAGATCAAGAGCGTTCTCGCGGCGCACCGTGAGTTCGTGGCAGCACATGGCTGGGCTGTGAATCAGTTTATCGATCGCAAGATGTATTCGGAGGCAGAAGCGCAGCTGCGCTCTATAGGCAAACTCCAGGGCCAAAATGAAGAGGCCAAGGCGTTGCTCGCCCGCGGCATGGCCGACCCGGCCCAGCGCGTGGCAGCCGTAAATAGCCTGGAGACTTCGCCGGACAATGCCGATATCCGGCGGGACCCGATCTACTACGCATTCTATCTGGTGTCATTGGGGGAACGTAATCGTGCCCTGGATCAGCTGGAAATTTATGCGGAGAAGCACAACAGTGCTTTCCCTCCCTGGCTCTGGAATCGAGGTTTCGATTCATTGCGAAACGAACCGCGATTTAAAGCGGTTCTTGCCAAGCTGGCTCTCCCCTACAAGCCACCTGACCTTTCGGAACCATGAGCGACAAGCCTTCTTTCTTTTCCGAGCTCAAGCGACGCAATGTTTTGAAGGTTGCGCTGGTTTATGCGGTCGTCTCGTGGCTGCTGATCGAAGTCGCGTGGATTCTGCTGTCAACGATCGACGCGCCGGAGTGGATGCGAATCGCGTTCGTCGTATTAGTCGCGCTCGGTTTCGTTGTCACCATCATCATCTCGTGGAATTTTGAAATGACGCCGGAGGGCTTGAAACGCACGGCGGAGATTACGCCGGGCGAAGTTCTTCCGTACTGGAGCAAACGCAAGTTCACCGGTTTCGTCGTTGGCGTAGCTGTCGTTGCGTTTGGTCTGCTTGCCTATCAATTGTTGTTACTGACGCCAGCCTTTCAACGGATGTCGGCGGCCAAGCGCACTGACAAGATTTTCCTTCAAGGCAACCCCGCCGGCACTCAAACCGTGGAGCGCCAGGCTGACGGCGCGCTGCGCGCCGAATACGCCTATAACGATCGTGGCCGAGGGGATCACATTATTGCAACTTGGAAGCTCGACGGTGCCGGTGTGCCGATCCAATACGACGGCCATGGCAATGATTACGTGAAGGCGCCGATCGAAGAACATTTCGAAATAACGAATGGTCGAGCGAGTTGGAAAAATCGCAGCGAACAAGGCGAGCAGGCCATCACCGGCGAAGCCTTCTATCTGCCATTGAATGGGCCGCCGGAATTTCTCGGTGTGCTGGCGCGCGCGTTGTTGAAGACGCCGAATCACAAACTGGCGCTTCTGCCTGCCGGCGAGGCGACGATTGAAAAAGCGGCCAGAGTAACCTCGGGCAGTACCGAATTCATCGAGTACTGCGTCAGCGGCTTGGGATTTTCGCCGCAATCAATCTGGCTTGACCGTAACGGCAACACTGCAGCGTCAGTGTCGCCGTGGTTCTCGGTTGTATCGCCCGAATCCGAACGCGCGCTCGAACAGTTGCGAAGCGCTCAGGAGAAAACGAACGCAGCGCGGGGTGAACGTATCACACGCATGCTCGCGCATGCGCCGCGCGGCGACCTCGTGATTCGCAACGCGCGTTTGTTCGATCCGCGCGATCTTAGCGTCACGCCGGCGACGAGCGTGCTTATTAACGGCGAGCGCATTGTGCGCGTCGCACCGGACGCCGATTTTAAACCATCTGCGAACGCGGAGATTATCGATGCGCATGATCAATTCCTGATGCCGGGGTTGTGGGACAACCACGAACATTTCGGTGACAACGATGGCGCGCTCGATCTGGCCAATGGTGTGACCAGCGCGCGCGATATGGCGAATGACACCGACGCTTTTCTCCAACGGGTCGCGCATTTTGATGATGGCAGCGAGCTCGGGCCGCGCGTCCTGAAAGCAGGAATTATCGACGGTACCGGAGAGTTTGCGGGCCCGACCAAAATGCGCGTGGACACCGCCGACCAAGCGATCCAGGACGTCGATTGGTATGCCGATCACGGCTACGTGCAAATTAAGATTTACTCCTCGGTCAAGCCTGAGCTGGTTCCGATCATCGCCGATCATGCGCATGCGCGCGGACTGCGCGTGAGCGGGCACGTGCCCGCGTTTATGTCAGCGCGCCAATTCATCGAGGGCGGCGCGGACGAAATCCAGCACCTCAATTTTATCGTGCTCAATTTTCTGTTTCCCGAAGTGAAGGAAACGCGCAACCGCGATCGGTTCATCAAAGTCGCCGAACGCGCGGGCGATTTTCCGCCGGACAAACCCGAAGTGCGCGAATTCATCGATTTTCTCAGGCAACATCACACGGTGCTCGATCCCACGATGAACGTGTTTGAAGCTCTCTTTTGCGGAGATCCAAGCGCGATCACGCCAGGCTTGGAAGAAATGGTGCCGCGCTTCCCGCCTCAGGTGCGGCGCACGATGCTCAGTGGCGCGCTTGAAGTACCGCCAGATAAACGGGCAGCTTATCATGACGCTTTCCCGACGATGTTGCGCTTGCTCAACGCAATCTACGACGCGGGCGTGACGATTATTCCAGGGACTGATTCGCTCCCCGGATACTCGCTCCACCACGAACTCGAACTTTATGCGCGCGCAGGTATCGTTCCGGCTGAAGTTCTGCGCATGGCAACATGGACGCCAGCGCTGGTGATGGGTGTGAACAATGACCGTGGCGTCATTGCCCCGGGAAAACTGGCCGACATGATTCTCGTGGATGGCGACCCGACGAAAGACATCCGGGACATCAACAACATCACCACTGTAATCAAGGGTGGAAAAGTTTACGATCCAAAGGCGATTGAAAAAGCGCTCGGTATCGCACCGCGCGAAACTCGCCACCAGTAGTTGTCGGCGCAAGCGACTAGCGTGAGGCGCACGCCACCTGCAATTGAAGCCGATCTCAGCGGACGGCGCGGCTGCTCAATCCATTCCGACGCCGCGGCCACCAGCCGCAGTATTCGTCAGGAATCTGAACAGAGCAGGATGTTCAAACACTGTGAAGTTGGCTAAGGCCATTACCGCTGCCGCTATATCCGTAACTTCCGCCGCTCTGCCTTCCGGCCCGCCTTTCCAAAGTTTTTTCAGGTCCTGGACTATTTGTTTTTCAACGTCCTTGCGCGTCGCATTCGCAGCCTCCGTGTTTAAATATTCAAGGATTGAATCAAACTCTGTCCGATCGAGCCAGATACCGTGACATTTTGGGCACCAGTCAATGACGATTGACGATTTCCCAAAGACAACCGAAAGCAATTTGCCGCCATCGGATTTGGGACAGGCACGCTCACTCGGAACAGCCGCGGTCTTTTCGATGTTGTCTATCTCATCGTTTAACCAGTGCAGTCTTCCTTCCAAGGCTTTGTTCTTCAGTTTTCTTAATTCATCTTTGACCAGCCACATCCCGCCGCATTTCGGACAGCTTTCGAACTCCATCGAAAATATCGAGTAACGGTCCAGCCTTGTGCCATCAACCGGACACTTGTCTTCGGTTGATTTTAGATGTTTGGCTCCCTTGATCGGTTCCATTTTGATCTTGAATTTTCTTCTCTCATCGGGATTTCGCAATTCGTTTGTGGGCGCTGACGCATGCGCACATCTCGGCTACAGTGTGACTGCATGGCAAAACGAATTAGCCGATGAGCGAACTTCTACAATGGCCGCGAATAGCCGTAGTGGGCGCGGGCGCAGTCGGCGGCTATTTTGGCGGAATGTTCGTCCGCGCGGGCGCGCCGACCATTTTCATTGGGCGAAGGCATTTCGCCGATGCAGTGAACGCAAACGGTCTCGTTCTTGATAAATCGCAAGGCCAGGAGCGAATCCGGGCCGAGGCTACAATCGACATGGGCGCAGTCGGCGATTGCTCGCTGATTCTGTTTTGCGTCAAATCAAACGACACCGTGGAGACCGCGAAACAAATGGCTCCATTCGTTAGGCCGGACGCGACCGTCGTTTGTTTGCAGAACGGCGTGGATAATGCCGAGCGGGTTCATGCAGCAACGAATGTCGTAGCGCTATCAGCCGCCGTTTACGTCGCGGTATCGGTACCGGAACCCGGGCGAGTAAAGTACCTCGCACGCGGCGATTTGATCATTGGTCCACCGACCGAAAACGTAACCCAAACAGCAAATGTTTTCGAACGCGCGGGCATTCCGTGCCGAATCTCGGAAAACATCGAAGGCGAACTGTGGGTGAAGCTCCTGCGCAATTGCGCGCTGAACGCGATCTCCGCATTAGGACACGCGCGTTATGGGGAAATCGCGCAAAACGCCAATGCAAAACAATTGATGCAGAACGTTGTTGATGAAGTGCTGGCAGTGGCTCGGGGCGCTCGCGTCGTGATGCCGGGCGTCCACGACCGCGAATCCGGAATGGTGGCGGCGATGGAGCTCGCAACGCAAATGTCCGCAGCTCTTTCCTCAACTGCGCAGGATTTAAATCGCGGCCGGCCGACGGAGATTGATGCGTTGAACGGCTACATTTCTCGCCGAGGAGCAGAGCTTGGCGTGCCGGTGCCGGTCAATCACGCGTTGTTTACCCTGGTGAAGTTAGCGGAGCAAAGACAGATCACTTAAGCAGAGCGTCTTTTGCAAAAAGCTGCGCCTCCTATGGCTTCCGACATCCAACTTTGACTTGACCATCTGGCTTGTTCTGGTCCCGTAGCGCTGATACCGAAGAACTCATGCTTCCGCTTTATCGGCAATCCCTCCGTGATAGCTTCCGAAATAGACGAAACACATTTTCGTCGAATTGTAGTTAGACCGGTGTGGCGCTCAGTAATAGTGGCGTTCCTTCCTCTCTGCGCCGTCGCCACTGCATCGGCTGGCGCGGTGCCGCGCGATTTCACGCTACACGCGCACTTCTGGCCGGGAGGCATGCCCGATTATTCGGCGCTTCATTCTGGCAGAAAGAACCCTGAACCATGGGATTTGAGGTTTCGCGCGAGTGGCAAAGGAAGACGAGACGTTTTCGTGACTGTGCTGCGCCACGATATGCTTGATTCCAAGCGACAGCGCAGCTCTGTACAGTTGTCCTCACCTAGAGTTGCCGCTGTTGTCGAGGCGCTTCGACGATCTGACTTTTTCACGCTGCCTGCCGTTGTGCCGGCCGAGCCTTTCCTTGAGCACGCACGCGTTTTGTCTCTGTCAGTTCAGATGGACGGCCGGCGACACGCTGTACAATTCTACTGCGAGCCATCTCATGGCTCCGCTACTGAAAGGGCTCAAGCAGGTTTGGCAGACGTTATTTCGTCAGTTACCGTCACCCAATGAAAATGTGGAGCTTGATTGCTTTCAGTGAACGATCTAAGCAGTCGCTGCGGCCAACCGCTTCACGGCGTATAGCCCCAGTTGCCGATGATTAACACACGTTCATTCCAAGTTAGCCTTGCTGCCGTCAGAGGGGGCTGATCTTATTCTCGTTAAATGCAGGTCAGTAGCAGCGGCAACAAACTAGTGGCGACATGATTACCTCGATTCATACGTTGATTTACTCGGATGATGCTAACGCAACGCGCGCGTTTCTGCGGGACGTGCTCGGGTGGAATTACGTGGCCGAGGATTTCGATGAGAATTGGCTCATTTTTAAATCGGGGCCGAGCGAGATGGGCGTGCACCCGACACACAGCGTCTGGCAAGGCCAAACCTACGATCACCCGCGTCACCACGCGATTGCGTTGATGTGCGACGACATCGAGGCGACGGTCGGCGAGTTGCGGGGGAAAGGAGCAGAGTTCCGGGGTCCTGTCGAGGAACGCGATTACGGGCGCGTCGTCATGATGATGGTGCCCGGTGCGGATGACATTCAGTTGTATCAGCCGTCTCACACACTCGCGTACAATCTTTAGCGCGATCTCATCAACCTTGTAGCCACCGGTTTGCCGCCGGACGAATCCGTCCTTTGTGCGGACCTGTGGCCGGTCCGCTTTGAGGCTTGTTGTTGTTCGCGGACGGCCCGCAGGGCCGTGGCTACAGCGCCGGCTAATCAGCGGGGATAGCAAGGCATCTCTTCTCCGAAAACGGCCACAAAAAAATTTTCAGAAAAAAAGCTTGCGTGTGATTTAGTGTTATAGTTGACTATAACACGTGATGGAACAGCGGTTGATCGACACAGTCAGGCGACATCGATCGGAGGGTACGTGAACTAACGGATGAACCGTGAATGGAATGACACTCAACCAATCTATCGCCAACTACGCGATCGTGGTGTGCATATGATCCTCGATGGCGTGCTTAATGAAGGCGATCCTCTGCCATCGGTGCGCACCGTCGCGGCCGAGTTCCGGGTTAATCCGCTTACGGTGCTGAAAGCGTATCAGCAATTAGTTGATGAAGACCTGGTCGAGATGAAGCGCGGGCTCGGTATGTTCGTCAAACCGGGTGCGCGTGATCAATTGCTGAAAGGCGAACGCCAGAAATTTCTCACCGACGAATGGCCGCGCATCGCGGAAAAGATCGAGAGGCTCGGTCTCACACAAAGAGAACTGGATGCCGCAGCGGCGCGCCGTTCGTCATCGAGAAAACGTTAATGCCATGGCCACGATAGAAGCACGCGGTCTTCGCAAGACGTTCGGCACAACTGTCGCATTGGACAACATCGATTTGCATGTCGAGGAAGGCCGCATCCTTGGAATGATCGGCCCGAACGGAGCAGGCAAAACAACAGCACTCAACGCGATTCTGGGACTCACATCATACGAGGGAGAATTGAAAGTGCTCGGACGCGATCCCTGGAAAGCGCGCGACGAACTCATGCGCGATGTCTCCTTCATTGCCGACGTCGCCGTGCTGCCGCGCTGGATTCGAGTTTCACAGCTGCTGGATTACGTCGCCGGCGTGCATCCGCGATTCGATCGCACGAAAGCAGAAGGTTTTCTGAAAAAAACGGCAATCAAGCGCACGAGGAAAGTCAGGGAATTATCGAAGGGGATGATAGCGCAGTTGCATCTCGCGGTCGTGATGGCGATCGACGCGCGATTGCTCGTGCTCGACGAGCCGACACTTGGCCTGGACATTTTGTTCCGCAAACAGTTCTACGATTCGCTGTTGAACGATTATTTCGATCGCAGCCGGACGATCGTCGTGACCACGCATCAGGTGGAGGAGGTTCAGGACGTGCTCACCGATCTCATCTTCATCGATCGCGGCCGGATCGTGCTCAAGTGCAGCATGGAAGAATTTGAATTGCGCTACGTGGAAGTCATGGTGAATCCAGAGCAACTGGCTACCGCACGCGCGCTCAATCCGATGCACGAACGACCGGTGTTCGGCCGCAGCGTTCTGTTATTCGATCGTGTCGATCGCGACCAACTCGCGGCGCTTGGCGATGTGCGCCGCCCGAGCATTGCTGATTTGTTCGTTGCGGTAATGAGCTCGCCTTCACCCCGCAGTCCCAGGACTCCGGCGCGGCAAGCAGATCAAATTGGAACAGCTAAATGAACACTTCATCCAACACTGTGCCCGAAGTTGCCGGGGTCCACGCCCCCGGCTACAGGGTGGCGACGCGGCCGCTCTACTGGTCAGTGCGACGGGAACTTTGGGACAACCGTTCCATTTACATGGCGCCGCTGATCGTCGCAGGCGTCGAACTATTCGGTTTTTTGGTCAGCACGGTTGGGCTGCCGGAACGCCGACGCGCGGTCCTGTTGCTCGACCCTGCAAAAGCGCGAGCTGCGATCGAAGTGCCGTACGACATAGCCGCAGTCATGTTAATTCTGACTTCGTTTGTGGTCGGCCTCTTCTATTGTCTGGATGCTCTGCATGGTGAGCGTCGAGAGCGCAGCATCCTGTTTTGGAAATCGCTGCCTGTTTCAGATCGCACGACCGTGATCTCAAAAGCAGGTGTTCCATTGCTTGTTATTCCTCTGGTTACGTTCGCGACCATTGTTACGACGCAGCTTGTGATGATGCTTTGGACCAGCGTAGTGCTGGTAACTCACGGAATGAGTCCTTCATCGACATGGATTAATGTTCCGTTACTTCAGCAGTTCCTTGTTCTGCTCTACGGACTGGCCGCAATCGCGTTTTGGCATGCGCCGATTTACGGATGGGCACTGCTGGTTTCAGGCTGGGTCCGGCGCGCGACCTTTCTTTGGGCTGTGTTACCAGTCATCGCGATCGCAGTCTTCGAGAAGATTACGTTTAACACGTCACGTTTTGCCGCGGTGCTGAAAGATCGCTTACTCGGATTCGCGCCGAACGCCTTTGCATTTGGCTTCCACCGCGGCGTTACAATCGACTCACTCGTGCAACTCACGCCCGGGCGATACCTGAGCGCGCCAGGTCTTTGGCTCGGATTGCTTTTCGCAGCCGTCTGTATCGCAGCCGCGATCCGGCTGCGCCGTTATCGCGGACCACTTTAACTCGGACGTTTCGATAAATTAAACATAGGAAAACTCATGAAAATAATCAGTATTGTTAGCGCTTATTCATTGTTAGTCGCAGGTTTACTACTTGCCGCCTCTTTGCAGGAGCAAAACAAGGCGACCGCGCGCCGCGCATTCGAAGAGATTCTAAGCCAAGGGCACTTTGAACTTGCGGAGCAGCTTTACGCCAAAGATTTCGTTAACCACGGCATCCATCGGGATGCCAGCTTGGAAGAAGACCAGGCGGCGCTGAGAGGTTGGCACCAGGCATTTTCCGACATAGCCATTGTCCCTGAGAAGCTCATCGCGGAAGGCGATTTGGTCACGATCTACTGGGTCGCTCGCGGCACGAACACCGGGACAGGCAACGGGCTGCCGGCAACCGGAAAGAAAGCGGAATTAGCTGGGATCACGATCTGGCACATCGTAGATGGCAAAATCAAAGAAGAGTGGTCCGCGTTTGATCAGCTTTCGATGATGCAACAACTCGGGTTGCTCCCAGCTAACAATTCGCAATAGAACAGGAGAAGACAAATCCATGCGTCCGACCAACGAAGTTAAGAAACAAGCTAGGTTGGCGGGATTACTCTATCTTTTGGCCAGTCTCGCGGCTCCAATTGGCCTTATTTATGTCCCCAATAAGCTGATTGTGCTCAACGACGCGACGGCGACGGCCAATAATATTCGCGCTTCCGAGTCGCTTCTCCGCCTCGGGATCGGTTGCGAATTGTTGGGCTCGATCCTGTTCATTCTCGTGGTGGTGGCTCTTTATCGTTTGTTCAAACCTGTTAACGAGACCCACGCCCTCGCGATGATGATCCTGATCCTGGTTTCCATTCCAATTTCTCTTTTGAGTGTGGTGAACGAAGTCGTCGCCTTAACCGTCGTTAGCGGTGCCGATTTTCTATCGGTCTTTGCCACGGGTCAGCTAAACACCCTCGCCTACATTTTGATGCGTTTGCACAGCCGGGCGATTCTGGTTGCTGAAATCTTCTGGGGCCTGTGGTTGATTCCGTTCGGGATTCTTATCATCCAGTCACGTTTTATCCCCCGTGTTTTGGGCTACCTGCTTTTTCTTGCAGCGCTTGGCTATCTAGCCAGCAGCGTGACCTTCTTACTTTTGCCAGGTTACGCACCTGTTGTCGATAAGTTCGCGAGCCAGCTCCCCCTTTGCGAGCTGCCGATTATCTTTTGGCTTTTGATTTGGGGCGCAAAGGTGCAGCCAACGTCGGCAGCTTCGGTCAGCGCGGCGGCTTAACCCCACAGAGAGCCTTGACAACTTTGTTCGAATTGATCGTGACTTTGTGACTCTTATTTAAAGGATTGAAACCAGCCGCGTCGGGCCAATCGCGGGCTGGTGCGGTTTGATCTTTTCGTCCATAATCGACCACTGCTGTTAGCTTAACATTCATCCCGTTTATGAAACGAATATTGAAATGGATTTTCCGCGTCGTTTTTGTCCTCTTAATTCTCGGATTCCTGTGGGGATTTATTTCTTACTGGCGATCGAGCAACGACTGCGATCGCAAGACGGCGCCGACGAATTCGATGAAAGCCATCGTCTATTGCGATTACGGAGTCGCGAATCTCAAGCTGGCCGACACTGAAAAGCCCGTTCCGAATGACGACCAGATCCTGGTAAAGGTTCACGCAGTTTCGGTGAATCCGTACGATTGGCACTTCATCGAAGGCACGCCGTACTTCATGCGCGCGATGATCGGCGGATTGCGCAAACCAAAAGACATACGTCTGGGCGTTGATTTTGCCGGGACGGTCGAAGCGGTCGGCAAGAACGTCACACAGTACAAATCCGGCGACGACGTATTCGGCGGAAGCACTGGCGCGTTCGCGCAGTACCTGTGTCGTCGCGCAAACGGATCGGTAGCTCCGAAACCGGCGGGCCTCACGTTTGAGCAAGCAGCGTCGATTAACATCGCGGGCATCACCGCGCTCCAGGGTGTTCGTGACAAGGGAAAAGTTCAGCCAGGGCAGAAGGTTTTGATTAACGGTGCGTCAGGAGGCGTCGGCACCTTCGCAGTGCAGATCGCGAAGTCATTCGGCGCGGATGTGACCGGCGTTTGCAGCACGCACAATATCGAGCTTGTCCAATCGCTCGGTGCCGATCACGTGATCGATTACACCAAAGAGGATTTCACCAAAGGCGACCAAAAGTACGATGTGATCCTCGACAACGTCGCGAACCATTCATTGTCCGAATGCAGGCGTATGTTAACACCAAACGGCATTTACGTTTTGATAGGCGGCGGCGGCGCGCACGAGCAAGGCTTCCTTGGAGGGCTTGGTAAAGCGCTGAACGCGGCAGTGTATTCGCGTTTCGTTAAACAGAAAATGGGCATGATGATGGCGCAGCCGAGCACCCAGGACCTGACGCTCCTCGCCGAAATGGTGCAGTCAGGAAAATTGAAGACGGTCATCGACCGAACGTATAAATCGTTGAGCGAAGTTCCAGACGCGATCCAATATCTCGAGCAAGGTCACGCGCGAGGAAAAGTCGTGATTACGGTGCAGTGATAAGTGATAAGTGACGAGTTCTGATCATGCGAGCAGTACAGCTCACTCAGATCGGAAGCGCGCTGACGAATGCAGACATTCCAATTCCGGAAATCGGATCGTCTGACGTTTTAATTCGCGTCGCGGCTGCCGGGATCTGCCATTCGGATGCGCATTATCGGGCTGGCATTTCCAAAATTGATCATTTGCCGCTGACTCTCGGGCACGAAATTACTGGCCGCGTGGAAAAAGTTGGGGCGCAGGTTGTGAACCTGGCGCCGGGAGATCGCGTTTGTGTTCACTATCTCGTGACTTGTGGGCGCTGCGATTTTTGTAAAAGCGCCCAGGAACAGTTTTGCCGCCAGGTGCAAATGATCGGGAAGCATCGCGACGGCGGTTACGCGGAATTCATCAAAGTTCCCGGCGCAAATGCATTTCCGCTTCCCTACGAGATTCCATTTGAAGCCGGCGCAATCATGATGTGCTCGTCGGCAACTGCGCTTCATGCTCTGAACAAAGCGCGCTTCAAAGCCGGTGAATCGATTGCGATTTTTGGGTTCGGTGGACTCGGATTTTCGGCGTTGCAATTGGCTCGCGCTTTCGATTGCGGAGAAATCTACGTAGTTGAAATCAATCCTGCGAAGCTCGCGTCAGCCGCTAGCATGGGAGCTATCGCGATCGACGCCAGGGCAGCAGATCCGGTCGAGCAAATCAGAAATGCGACTGCTGGAAGAGGAGTTGATGTCGCACTGGAATTGATCGGCTCTGCAAAAACCATGCACCAGGCTGTGCTCTGCCTGGGCCCTCTTGGACGCGCTGCGCTCGTTGGATTAACTGCGGAATCGATGTCGATTTTTCCGTACGCGGAATTGATCAACAAAGAAGCGGAAATCATCGGTGTCTCCGATCATCTCGCCGCTGAACTTCCAGCGCTCATCGAATTTGCTCGCACCGGGAAACTGTGCTTTCCGCCGGAGACATTGCGCGTTGTCGATCTCGACGCCGCCCAAATCAATGCGGCACTAGACGCACTTCAGGATTCCATTGATCACGTCAGAACGGTAATAAAAGTGGCGAGTGACCCGCCTTCGCACAAAGGCACGGCTGGGTAAGCGAGTTAATGAATAGCGAGAACTTGACCGATTTTGCGAAGCGCTATGCCGAAGCGTGGTGGAGTCAGGATGATCCGGAACGTGTCGCAGCCTTTTTTGCGAGGGACGGTTCGCTGAGCGTAAACAACAGCCCGCCCGCGGTCGGCCGTGCTGTAATTGCCGAGATCGCGCGCCGGTTCATGCGCGATTTCTCGGACATGATCGTCACGTTCGATAGACTCGAACCGCGGGGCGATCGGACAGCGTTTCATTGGACGCTAACGGCAACGAACACCGGTCCGGGGGGAACTGGAAATCGTGTCCGGATCAGTGGCTACGAACTTTGGAAGATCGACAACGAGGGTTTGATCGCAGAATCAAAAGGTCATTTCGATGCAGCGGATTACAATCGACAACTCAAAGGTCCCAAGATGCCATGAAGTACCGCTATTACATCTGTGATGTGTTTACGGACACGCGCTTCGGTGGAAATCAGTTGGCCGTGCTGCCGCAGGCAGAGGGTCTCTCAACGCAGCAGATGCAGCAGATCGCGCGTGAGTTCAATTTCTCCGAGACCACGTTTGTGTTCCCGGCGAGGGCTGGTCGCACCCGCCACGTTCGGATCTTCACCCCGGCCAGAGAGATTCCGTTCGCAGGTCATCCGAACGTCGGGACCGCGTTCGTTCTCGCGAGCGTCGGCGAGTTTGGCGCGATCAAATCCTCGCTCACGGTGGTTTTTGAAGAGGAGGCCGGCTTAGTTTCGGTCGCGATCAATGAATCGGAGGGCAAAATCGCATCGTGTGAACTGACTGCTCCTCAATCTCTTTCTCTTGGGAAAACTCTTCCCGTCGACCTCGTGGCAGCCGCGGTCTCAATCGACGCAAAACAGATCGTAACCAAAACGCATGGCCCACAGGTGACATCTGTCGGGCTACCCTTTGTCATGGTCGAGCTAAGAGATCGCTCCGTACTCGAACGCGGCCGCATCAGCATGAGCGGATTTGAAGCCTTGGCCGCGCAAGGTGTTATGCCAGATGTGTTTCTGTACACGCGGGCCAACGACGGTTTTGATATTCGTGCGCGCATGTTCGCGCCATTGAGCGGGGTCCCGGAAGACCCCGCTACGGGAAGCGCGAACTGTGCACTGGCCGGATTGCTTGCTCACTACTGTCCACAACCGAACGGGAGTTTTAGTTGGCGCATCGCTCAGGGAGTCGAGATGGGCCGACCGAGCACACTGATCGCTGGCGCGAAAAAGGTGGACGGCCTCGTTCAAACAACGCGCATTGGAGGCGCATCCGTCCTGGTCAGCGACGGGTTCCTTTACCTCGATTAAATTCGCGCGCTCGGTCGGTTGCTTTTTAGTTGGCAAGCGGAGCGCCTGCCCTACAACGATTTGCACATGAGCCTTAACGATCTCGCCAACGTCGGACAAGTGATCGGCGCAATCACCGTCGTGATCTCATTGATCTACGTCGCATTGCAAATTCGACAGAACACGAACGCGGTTCGCGCTGCCACTTCCCAGTCGGTGCATGAGCATTTTGCCAACTGGTACAATTCACTCGCCTGCGACGCCTCGCTTTCGAAGATAGTAATCGATGGATTAAGAGATTACGGGTCACTCTTGGAAACGGACAAGGTGCGGTTCGTCGCAACGTTCATGGCCTTTCTCTCGTATTCGCAGAATGCGTTCATTAAATGGAAGCAGGGATTGCTGGCGCCGGCGCTCTGGTTGGCTTGGGAGCAAATCATCATGAATTTTACCGGCGCGCCGGGTGGCAAAGCATTTTGGAAAGAGCGGGCTTATCTATTCGGTGAGGAATTTCGCCGCCACGTGGAAGACGATCTCATGAAACGGACGCTACATCCGGACGCGAAACCATTCGGCGTGTTCAGTATCGCAGGTATCAAATGACTAACCCGCGTAATCGGCGATGGCTTTGGCCACGTCGAGCGTGGAGGCGTTGCCGCCCATATCGTAGGTGCGTACTTTGCCTTCCTTGATCACGCGCGCGATCGCCGACTCGAGACGTTTAGCCCGCTCGGTTTCATTGAGCCAGTCGAACATCAGCTTCACCGTTAACAGCATCGCAATCGGGTTGACTTTGTATTGGCCGGCGTATTTCGGCGCGGAGCCGTGTGTTGGCTCGAACACGGCGTAGTTGTCACCGAGGTTTGCGCTCGGCGCGAAGCCGAGTCCGCCGACCAAGCCAGCGCACAAATCGCTGACGATGTCGCCGAACATGTTTTCCGCGACGAGCACTGAGTAATCCTGCGGGTTCTTGAACATCCACATGCAAATGGCGTCGATGTTCACTTCGTCGGCCCAGATGTCCGGATAATTCTTCGCTACGTCGCGGAAACAACGCATCATCAATCCGCCCGTCTCGCGGAGGACGTTCGGTTTCTCGACCAACGTGACGCGTTTGCGTCCTGTTTTCTTTGCGTGCTCGAACGCTTCTTTGCAGATGTTCGTGCAACCCTGGACGGTCATGATGCGTGTTGAGAGCGCAATGTTCTCCAAGCCTTTCGCCTGAAATTTTTTCATCTTCGGATTCGTGCATAGCGCGGTAAAAACCGATTCGGGTAACGGAAAAAATTCGACGCCGCCGTACATCCCCTCGGTATTTTCTCGAAACACAACTTGATCGATCGGCACATCTTCGCCGCTGGGATTGGTGATCTGGTTGCCTCGATAATTGAGCGGATTGCCCCGATAACTTTTACACGGCCGCATGTTGGTGTGGAGGTGGAACAACTGACGCAGTCCAACAATCGGCGAAAAATAGCTCAGCCCTTTGCCCTTGAGCTCAGGACTTAGCTCCTCTTTCGCTTTGTCCTGTGGCTTGCTCGTGATCGCGCCGAAAAGAGCGCAGGTCGTATCCTTGAGCGCTTTCACAGTGCGATCTGGAAGCGCGTTGCCTTCAGTGCACCAAAATTTCCAGCCGATGTCGCAAGGCGCGTAATCGGCGTCAAATTTCATTCGATCAAGGACAATGCGCGCCGCTTCCATCACATCGTTGCCCACGCCGTCGCCCGGCATCCATGCAATTCTGTATTTGGCCATAGGACGACGATCTTATCGGAGTGGATTATGCGCGCAAGCAGCGGAAAATTTCCGAACCGTGGATTACGCGGATTTAACGGATAAGACAAAGAAAAGAAAACAAAGGAAGCGAAGAGTCTTTGTTGTCTTCGTTATCTTCTGTTTAAATCTTAGAATTGCGCAGTCGCGAAGCGACTAACTTTTCGGCGCCGCCGGCGACGATTAGTTCCTGCGCAGCGGGACTGAGCGGCGGGAAGGGGAATGATTTTCCGTCGACATTCAGAATCGATTTCGCGTAGTCGATTGTGATCTCCGGGCCGACTGTCGTCGGTGCCCGATTGGTCAGCGTTTCGCGCAGATGCGTTACCAGCTCATGACACTCGAATACGACGAAGCCGTTGTTGAACGCGTTGCGCTTGTACGTCTCGGAAAAACTGCCGGCGATCACGCAGGGAATTCCTTTGTACTTCAGCGCCGTGGCTGCCTGTTCGCGGCTGGAACCGCTTCCAAAGTTCAGTCCGCCCACAACGACGTCGCCTTTTTGGTAGAGCGTGTTGAAATTTGGATCGTAATTTTCGAATGTGACCGCAGCCATCTGCTCCGGTGTCATGCCGTCGCGATAAGTGTGTTTGCTGCCGTAAATGCCATCGGTGTTTAAGTTGTCTTTGTCGATGAAGAGAATCCGCCCGCCCACGCTGGAGGGAAAACCTTCCATGATCTGAACGGAAGCCGACGGCCGTGATTTTTTTTCAGGATGCCGAGTGGTAGTGGCAGCGGGTTTCTCGGTAAAACTTTTTGGCGCGCAAATGAATCCGGCCAGCGCGCTGGCGGCGACGACCGCCGGCGAAGCGAGATAGACAAACGCGTCGCGATCGCCCATGCGCCCTTTGAAATTCCGATTGGTGGCGCTGATCGCCGTTTCGCCTTTTTGCACGAGACCGCGTCCGAGTCCGATACACGCTCCACAGCCGGGCGGCAGCGCAATCGCGCCTGCGCCCAAAAGCGTTTGCCAATCGCCGTTCGATTCTGACCGCGCCTGCACCTCGGCGCTCGCGGGCGCGAGATAAAATTCAACGCCATCCGCGACGCGTCCGCCCCGCGCGCGCACAACGTCCGCGGCCTCGTGCAAATCCTCGAAGCGCGCGTTCACGCACGAGAGGAGATAGGCTTTCTGAATGGGCACTCGCTTCCGTTCCATCTCGGGAAGCGACACCATCGTTTTGACTTCGTTAGGCCCGGAGACGTGTGGAACGACGGTCGCAAGGTCGAGCTCAAGCTCGACGGCATATTCCGCGTCGGAGTCGGCGCTGAATTCGCTGCGGTTTTTGCACCACTCTTCGATGTCGGCTTCGGTATAACCGGAACGACTCCTCGGTCTGCGGATCCCCGGCCGTTTCGGATTCGTGAACTCGGGAACACGTGAGCGCAGATAGTTCACCGTTATTTCATCGAATGGAAAAACGCCTGCTAGCGCGCCCCATTCGGTGGTCATGTTGGCAACGGTCATGCGCGCGGACATGGGAAGAGTCGCCACTCCGTCGCCGACAAATTCGACAGCGTGATTAAGCACCTCGTCTTTGTTGAACAGTCCGCACAACGCGATGATCACATCTTTGCCGACCACCCCGGGCGAAAGTTTTCCGTTGAGCACAACCTTCGCGACGGGCGGAACCTGCCACCAGGTGACGCCGGTCGCCCAAATGCTTGCCGCGTCCGTTCGCACCACCGGCGTCCCCAGCGCGGCCATCGCGCCATAAAGGTTCGAGTGCGAATCGCTGGCCACGACCATGGAACCGGGAACAACGTAGCCCTGTTCCACCATGACCTGGTGCGAAATACCTGTGCCCGCCGGGTAGAAATCGATGCCGTGCTCGCGCGCGAACGTTTCGATCTTTGCGTATTTCGCCAGATTTTCCGGCGACGTATTTTGGATGTCGTGATCGATCGCGAATACCGGTTGCGCGGGATCAGCGATTTTCGTCGCGCCGATTTGCTTGAACTTCGGAATCACCGCGCCGGTGTTGTCGTGTGTCATCACGTGACGCGGACGAATCGAGATGAAATCGCCGCTGCGCACCACTGCGCTGGAGGGAAGCCCATCCGCATGACGGGCAGCAATCTTTTCAACCAGTGTCAGTCCCATATGAAATTTTCATCCGAACGGGTTTGCCCGCGAATTCACGCGAATCACACTAATAAATCGGCTACAAATTTTCGCGTCAATTCGCGCCTGCCGCGCCGGAGCCAGGTGGAGGCGGGTGTTTCGCGGGCCACTTTCTTTGATTGATCGCGTCACTTCTTAGCGCCGCGCTTGCCGAGAAACTTGGCAATGTCGAAGTCCACAAAATCGACATGATGAAAAATAATCGACTCGATCGAGCGCTCCACCTTATCGCCTTCGTGACTATGCGTGGCTATGATGTGCAGCACTTCTCCGGGAATACCGTGTTTGTAAGCGAGCGCGACGCCGCTGAACGGATGGCGCACCTGTTGCCCAAATTTTCCCTGAATCACTTTGCCCGATGCGTCCTTGTCGTACTCTAGAGGTTTGCCAACGTCGGCCAGCAGCGCGCCGGCGATGAGATAATCGCGTTGAATGGGAATGCCGCAGCGGAACGATCTCTCCAACACATCGGCGATGGCGATGCACTGGCGCGCGCAGGAGTTGAGGTGCTCCACAAAGGTCATGTCGATATCGCCCGCCAGGAGTGTGAACTTCACCGCGCGCAGCTTATCGAAGCTCCACCCCTTTCCGCCGCAGCCGGTCGTGATCGCTTCGCTCCACACCGCTGCTACCTTTTCGCGCAACGACGCATCCTTGATCTCTATCAGAGGCGGGAAAAGCTGTGCGATGTCATCCACGCCGTAGTTCATAATTTAACCACTAATAGACACGAATGGCTCCGCCACGTTGAAGCGTTGAAATGTTGAATCGTTGAATCGCGAATCCGATGTAACGATGTAACCATGTAACGAATCACGTCCACTCATTTCGTCACTCGAAATTCGTCATTCTGCCCAGCTGGCGGGTTAGCCAGGCTCTTGCAGTTGAATTCCAATCTGTTTAAGGGAGACTTCCCACCGATTGCTCATGCCAACGTACGAGTATTCCTGTCAGAAGTGCGGACAGAACTTTGAAGCATTCCAGTCGATGCGCGACGAGCCGTTCCGCGAATGTCCGAAGGAGCTTTGCCGGTTGCCGAAGTGGGGACACGGGAAGCTGAAACGTCTGCTTGGCACAGGCGCGGGTCTGATTTTCAAGGGATCAGGGTTCTACACCACTGATTATCGGAGCCAATCGTACAAGGATGCGGCAAAAAAGGAGTCTGCCCCGAAAGCAGGCGAGGGGGGCGAAAAATCCGCTGCCTCAAAAGAAGCCGCGAAAAGTTCTTCGCCTGGCCAGACTAAGACAGCTGAGAAAAGATCAGCGAAAGAATCCAGCTGATTTTTCTGAGGAGCGATCGCCGCGGGCGACCACGTGCAGCTTGTCGTGAACGAGAAGGGTAATCCTTGGGAGCAACACCAAAACCACGCCTCCGCCGAGTGTGGCGAAAAAGGTTGCTGAACCGTTAACGGCGCGCGAAAGCACCGCGGCAAGAATAACGAGCAGGACGGCGTCAAACGGAGTCTTACGCGAAAGAGAGCGTTTGTGTCCAAGCCGCATTGTGATCAGCGTAACAAGAAAGACAATGATCGCCCGCAGTGAAATTTGAACAAATGTCAGATCTTTCGGTTCCACGCCCAACCCGAGAAAAGTTTCAAAAGAGTTCCAGAATGCATTCATAGGTGGGATTGTATCGCCGTGAGAAGCTTTGTCGCGCGCATACCGGTTTTCGATGCCGCGCTTGCGCGAGAAACCGTCGCGTGGCATAAGACGACCGCTCGCCAGGTTTGACCAGCCCAAATTTATGCCAACCGCTCCACCGCCTTCTCGCGATGTTCCACTGGAAACGCGCGTCTTTTGGGAACGCTTCAAAAAACCGATCACCGCGGCGCTGATCATCGTGCTGCTCGCGGCGATCGCATTTGCCGGTTATCGCTTTTATTCCGAGCGACGCACTGCAGCAGCGTCGGCCTTGCTAGCGGGCGCGAAAAGTGCGCAAGAGTACCAGCAGGTGATAGAGCGTTACCCGGCCACCCCTGCAGCGGCCGACGCTTATCTTTTGCTCGCTGAAGCCCAGCGGAATGAAAAAAAATTCGCGGAGGCGAACACAACCCTGCAAACCTTCATTGCCAAATATCCGCAGCACCAGCTTGTAAGCACGGCGCGAATGGCGATGGCGGCCAATCTGGAATCGATGGGAAAAACGGACGAGGCGTTGACGTTATATCAGCAAGTCGCGTCGGCTGACCCCAACCGTTTCAATGCACCGATGGCTTTGATGTCACAGGTGTACATCCTGAAGGCGAAAAATCGGAACGATGATGCGCGGCGCATCTGCGAAACCGTGTTGACGCAGTACCGAACCAGCTTCTGGGCCGGCGAGGCGATGCAGCAATTGCGTATGCTGAAGCCGATTACCTCCTCGACACCGGTTCCCACAGCGGGCCAAACCGTTCCGCCCATGCTGGCGGTTCCTCCAGCGCCGGCGCCGGCACCGCCGGCGCCGCCTGCGCCAAAGAAACCGTAGTAGGGCGCGAATGTTGTAGCCACCGGTTCGCCGCAGGACGAATCCGGCCGGTGTGCGGACCTGTGACCGGTCCATGCGTTGGCAAGGGCTTGAAACTGAGGAGACGGCTCACAGGGCCGTGGTTACCGCAGATGCATTATCGTTTCGAGAACTGGAAACGTTTCCGCGCGCCGGGTTGTCCGGATTTTTTTCGCTCTTTCATGCGCGGATCGCGGCGAAGCAGCCCCTCGGACTTAAGCAGTCCTCGCAAATTGGCATCGACCTGAAGGAGCGCACGCGCAATGGCCAACTGAGCCGCACCGGCCTGTCCCATGATCCCACCGCCGGCGGTGTTAATCCACAGATCATAAGCGTTCACTGCCTTGGCGGATTGAAGAGGTTGCAGCACCACGTTTTGTAACGGCACAGTTGGAAAATAATCTTCAAAGCTGCGCCCATTGATATCGATCTTTCCGCTACCCGGCATCATGCGAATGCGCGCGACCGACGTTTTGCGGCGGCCTGTAGCGACGAATTCTTCGGTTTCTGGCATAAGCCTAGGATTTGTTCCTGCTGAGTTTGACAACCTCGGGCTGCTGCGCGGCGTGCGGATGAGAGTCGCCGCGATAAACTTTCAATTTCCGGTAGACGCGGCGACCAAGCCGGTTGTGGGGAATCATTCCGCGCACGGCCCGCTCGACGAGCAGTTCGGGATGGCGAACGCGGCGCGCCCGGACATTCTCCGATTTATGTCCACCTACGTACCCTGAAAAACTCATGTAACTTTTCTGTTCCTCTTTCTTCCCGGTGAGCCGCACTTTTTCGGCGTTGATGACGATTACAAAGTCGCCAGTATCCACATGCGGTGTGAAAACCGTCTTGTCTTTACCGCGCAGCAGGTTCGCTGCTTTTACCGCAACCTTCCCCAGCACCTGGTCCTGGGCGTCGATGACCCACCACTTGTGCGGGTTTTCGCTGGTTTTGGCAGAAAACGTTTTCATTGGGAAAAAGAGCACGGAAATTACGGGTGACGCAAGTCGGTGTCAACCCATGGAAGCGCATGGGACATATGAGTCACATGTGACATACGTTTTCCATTGTAGAAAAGCCCGCTGGCGATTTTAGGCCCGCGCGCTTAATTCTCCGCCATGTCGAACCCCAAAACGACACAAACCGCAATTACGCCGCGCCGGGATGAAGATTTTCCGGAATGGTATCAGCAGGTCATCCGCGCGGCGGAATTGGCCGAGCCGTCCGACGTGCGCGGTTGCATGGTGATTCGCCCGTGGGGTTACGGGATCTGGGAAAACATGCAGCGTCAGCTCGACGCGATGTTTCGCGCGACCGGTCATCGCAATGCTTACTTCCCGCTGTTCATTCCACTGAGTTACTTTGCAAAAGAAGCGGAACACGTCGAAGGCTTCGCCAAGGAATGCGCTGTCGTTACGCATACCCGCCTGGAAGTCGATGCAGACGGCAAAATGAAGCCGGCCAGCGCGTTAACGGAACCGCTCGTAGTGCGGCCGACATCCGAGACGATTATCGGGGCGACGTATGCGAAGTGGGTGCAATCGTATCGCGATCTGCCAATTCTGATCAATCAATGGGCGAACGTCGTTCGTTGGGAAATGCGGCCGCGCTTGTTTTTGCGCACGACCGAGTTTCTCTGGCAGGAAGGCCACACCGTGCATGAAACCGAGGCTGAAGCGCGCGCGGAAACGAGATTGATCCTGGATTTGTACGAAAGATTTGTCCGGGATCATCTTGCCATTCCGGTTTTCACCGGCGCGAAATCTGAAAGCGAAAAGTTTCCTGGCGCCGTGGAAACACTGACGCTTGAAGCAATGGTGCAGGACCGAAAGGCGATTCAAGCTGGAACGTCGCATTTCCTCGGCCAAAACTTCGCGCGCGCCAGCGGCATCCAATTTCAGAATCGCGAGGGCAAACAGGAATTCGGCTGGACGACAAGCTGGGGAATGACCACGCGGCTGGTTGGTACGCTTGTCATGACGCATGGCGACGATGACGGGCTGGTTTTGCCGCCGCGCATTGCGCCGACGCAGATTGTTGTCCTGCCAATTACACCGAAGGAGCAAACTCGCGCCGCGGTCCTAGAGGCTTGCGACAAAATTGCGGCGCGATTGCGCGAGACTCGCTATGCGGATGTTCCCATCGAAGTTTTAGTCGATCGGCGCGATCTCGGCGGCGGCGTGAAGAATTGGGAATGGATCAAGAAAGGCGTGCCGTTGCGCGTCGAGATCGGCCCGCGCGATCTTGAAAAAAATTCGGTCGAACTCAGCCGGCGTGATCAAGTAGCGAAGGCGAAAGAATCGATCCCGGTGGATGAATTCGTTGCGTGCGCGCCGGAAATTCTTACATCGATTCAGGGTTCGCTATATGCGCGAGCAAACGAGTTTCGCGACGCGAACACGCGAGTAATCAATTCGAAAAAAGATTTCTACGATTTCTTTACGCCGAAAAATGCCGCAAAACCGGAAATCCACGGTGGCTTCGCTCTGGCGCACTGGGATGGCTCCCGCGAAATCGAAGAACAAATCAAGCATGACCTCAAAGTTACGATACGTGCGATTCCGTTCGATGATTCCTCCGAGCCGGGCGAATGCATTTTCACCGGTGAACCGAGCGCGCGTCGCGTCATTTGGGCGAAATCGTACTGAGATACGACTGATGGGACTGATGTCATTTGACTGCGCGATGGCTCCTCGTTTATTTCCGCGCTGCCAATGGAACTGAAGCTTTACAGTCGCGAATGGTGCTCGTGGTGCATTGATGCGAAGGATTATCTCAGCGAGAAAGGGTATCGGTTCCAGGAGATCGACGTCGGTAAAGATCGCGAAGCGTACGAGCACATGAAAAAACTCTCCGCGCAAACGTATGTACCCACGTTTGTGGCGGGCGACAAAGTCCTGGCTAATTTCGATACCGATCAGCTCCAAAAATTTCTGACCGAGCACCAGATCACTCCCTAATGCTTTTTGGCATTTTTCTTACAGTTGGCGTGGCCGTGCTCAGCCTCGGGCTGCGCAGCTTTCAAAATTCGTATCTGCAAAAGGCGGGCGCGCTTGGCATTCTCGTCGCCACTTTTCTTGCGGTTTATTTCATCACTGGCAGCTGGATGTGGGGATCGATCGCCGCAGTGGGCTGGCTGTTTCTGCCTTGGCTGGAAATTCTTACCCGGATTCGCACGCTCCGGCTTCCGAAGGAAAAACAGCTTCGGCCGAAAAGTCCTCCGTCTGCGGACACTTTCCCAACGCTGAGTGAGATCACCCGTGAGATCGAAGACGAAGGCTTCGTGCACGTGGGCGACGCAGGGTGGGACTGGGAAGATTTTCGGCAATTTTTTCGGTTGTTTTACAGAGAAGAGGATCGCGCCCAGGCCGCGATCTGCCTGAACGAACAGCGTGATTTTTCGTTCTATTACATGCGCATTTTGTCGCGTGCCAGGAACGGCACGGTTTGGACGACATGGAATTATCCGCTTTCCTATGGCCTGAAACTCACGCCTCTATTCCGCATCAATCGACAACGGCCGGATCGATCATTCTGGCAGCTTTATCAGAGTCATCGGGAGTTTCTCAGCCGAAACGGCGTTGATCCCGCTGAAATCGATGCGCTCGATGAAGACAAAATTCAAACCGAGATGGAGAAGGACCTCCGCGACCAGATTGAGCACAACATTTATAAGGGCGTTCTCAAACAGACCGCGGCAGGGGAAGTCAAATATTCCTGGCGCGGGATGATCTATCTTTGGTGCCAGTTTCTCGTCGATCTGGTGCGTTTGTAGTTTGTGTCATCCTGAGCGGAGGCGAAGGGCCCCGGAATGTGGTGCATCTGTATGGATATCATTCCGAGCAAGGCGGAACATAGAGTTGTAGTCTGTGTGCCAAGCGGGTTTGCAACCCGCTGAGCGAAAGACAGCGGAAAGCATCTCCGCTAGGCGCACAGGCGATATGCCTGTGTTCCTATGACGGCAAGGGCAGCAGCTGTTCATTTGAACTTGCTTTATGGGGCCCGTTGAGCAATCATTCCGGCATGCTGACCGAGCGGCAGAGAAACGTTCTTGATTTTATTCAGCGCGAGCAACGGGAAAAGGGGATCACGCCGAGCACGCGCGAAATCCAAAATCATTTCGGGTTCGCCAGCCAGACTTCGGTGATGCAATACATCGCCGCGCTGGAGCGGAAGGGGTTTCTTGATCGCCATGCGCGTAAAGCCCGGGCATTGATTACTCCAGCGATGAAAGTCAGAATCACCGACATCCCAATCTACGGTCAGATCCCGGCGGGCATGTCGGCCCTGACTGAGCAGACGATTGAAGGTCATGTTTCGCTCGATGTGCGTTCGGCGAATGTCTTGAAGAATCGCGGCACATTTGCCTTGCGCGTGCGCGGCGACTCCATGATCGGTGCGCACATTTTGGATGGCGATATTGTGATTTTGGAAGACGCCAAAGAAGTGCACAACGGCGATATCGTTGCGGCGTTGATTGATGGCGAAACGTCGTTGAAGCGTTACGTGATCGAGCACGGCCGGCCATATCTCAAAGCAGAAAACCCTCGCTACCCAGATCTGGTCCCGGCCCGGGAGCTCAAGATTCAAGGCGTGATGGTATCGCTGATTCGCAAACAAGAGCGCCGGAGAAGGCACTGAGATAGAGGACGCTGGTTCAATCCTCGAATAATTGTTCGTTTGAACATATAACAAAGTATGCCATTTTTTTCTCAATGGCCGCAAGCGCCGAGATTATTGATCTTCGGAAACTGCTGGCGGAGCGTTTTCCGCATCCAGCCTTCCCGAGGGCAACGCGTTTATTCACTGGTTTACCTTTTGTTGATCAACCCGCTGGTGGCGGATTGCCGCGAAGCGCGATCACTGAATTGATTAGCCCACGAATCAGCGCGGGGAGCGCATCGCTCATTCAAGCCCTAATCCGTGGCGCATATCGCGATAATTATTTCCTGGCGCTGATTGACGGGCGCGATTCGTTCGATCCCTGCGGGTTGGAGAATATCTCACTGCGATACCTGCTTTGGGTCCGTTGTAGCAAAGCATTTGAAGCCGTCAAAGCGGCTGATCTGCTTTTGCGAGATGGCAATTTCCCGCTGGTGATTGTCGATCTGGTTCTGAACTCGCCGGAAGAATTGCGCAAAATTCCGCAAACGAACTGGTATCGCTTGCAGCGGCTCGTCGAGTTAATCCCCACGGCATGTCTGGTCCTCACCCGATATGAAATGGTCGGCAGCGCACAACTGAAACTTGTTCTCGAAAATTCCTGGAATCTGGAAACTTTGGAAAAACAGGATGCAATTTCTCAGCTGCGAATTGTGGTGAAACGATCGGATGTTCAGCCAGAGATCAGAAGTCAGAGATCAGAGGTTGGCTAAACCAATGTTTGCGACGATTTATTTGCCGAATTTCTATTTGCAGGCTGCTACCCGGCATCAACCGGAATTGCGCGTCAAGCCGGTGGCATTGATCGAAGAACAGAACAGGAAACCGATCATTATTCAACTGAACGACGCCGCGGAAAAAGTCGGCATTCGAAAAGGAATGACCCCGAGTCAGGCTCTGGCGCGATCGTTGCTGGTGGTGATTAAAGTCCGAACGCGCGCACAGGAAAAATCGATCCAGGAAATTTTACTTCACGACGCGTTTACTCTCAGTCCCTTTGTCGAAAGCACTGCGCCCGGTATTTGCACCATCCAATTTACGGACTGCCGCGATTTGAGCCCAAAACTTGCAGGAGTTATCGAGCAATTGGCCGAATGCGAAATCGCCGCTCAAGCTGCGATTGCTCCCACGCCAGATACCAGTTTTCTCGCCGCACATCTGGCCCGGCCAGTTTTGGAAATCGAGAATGCAAAAGGATTTCTTGCTCCTCTGCCGATAGAAACTCTCGCAACGTCTTCCCCGGATTTTTGGTAGGAATATTGCGAAGCGATGTTCCTACCGCTAGCGCACCGCCCCTTGTCAGCGGTTCTTCTTTGGTTTCGCAATTTCCTCTGTCTGCTTTACGACGAATGATTTCACGCGGGCATACTCCTTCCGAACCCCCTTGGTGAAATCGCGCGGTCCGTACTCGAACAGCACGACGAAGCAAAAAGTGAAAACGATGAAGATGGCGAACCAGAAGAGCCCGCGCAGCAATGCCATGAAAAAAGAGTAGCTGGCGCGGATGGTGCGATCAATAGCGCACGCAGTACAACGTCTTGAATGGGATGGTGAAGCTGCCAAGCTATTTGGCCATGCGTGTGCCGTTGCTTGATCTTGGCGAACAATACCGTGCCCTAAGTGAACCGATTCGTGAGGCGATTGACGAGGTCTTGGCAAGCCACCGTTTCATCCTCGGATCAAAAGTGCGGGAGTTCGAAAAGGCAATCGCCGCGTCTTGCAACGCGCCGCACGCGGTAGGTGTTTCATCTGGAACAGATGCGTTGCTGGCGATCCTAATGGCGCTTGGAATTGGGCCAGGCGATGCGGTGATCACAACCCCTTACACATTTTTCGCCACCGCTGGTTGCATCGCACGCGTCGGCGCCAGACCCGTTTTCGCCGACATCGATCCCGAAACGTACAACATTAGCCCATCTACGATTCAGGAATACATCGAGAATCATTGTCAGCCGGGTCCTGATGGCTCATGGAGAACAAAAAGCGGCGAGAAAATCCGCGCGATCGTTCCAGTTCATTTATTCGGCTTATGCTGCCAGATGGACACGCTGCGTGAAATTTCGAAACGCTTCCGGCTTGATCTGATCGAAGACGCGGCACAGGCAATTGGCGCGGAGTCTCCGTTTAGAGGAGGAACCGCCAAAGCCGGGACGATGGGCGAAGTCGGTTTTTTTAGTTTTTATCCTTCGAAAAATCTCGGAGCTGGTGGTGATGCAGGGATGGTCGTCTGCCGC
>Ga0306922_10000200_pt1 | contig 44760 bp, 44 predicted proteins | sample sta12Cox44000082_FD_203758 | JGI IMG/M metagenome (GOLD analysis project Ga0306922, IMG submission 203758) | Lab enrichment of tropical soil microbial communities from Luquillo Experimental Forest, Puerto Rico - statoxic.12C.oxic.44.000.082 (v2)... | ecosystem: Environmental > Terrestrial >... | reverse complement strand
GGCCCAGAACCACACCGTCAGCGGCAACTTGGACCGGTGCATCGCCGTCCCGGCCGTGATCGACGTTTGGCGACCGCAGTCAAGGCATTCATAGGTGTGCGCCCGGCTCTTCAACAACGCGGCGCGTACGCCGCAACAGGCGGGGCAGACAAACCCCTGTGGCCAACGCCGCTCAAATAAGAACGCCACGCAACTCGTCTCGTCTGGAAAGCTCGTCTGAAACTCGTTCAGCGATCGCGCCCTAGCCACCCAATGTCCCCACCCGCCCGGCGCTGATCGCCGGCGCACGGCTCCCTCATACTACATATCGACCAACCTGGGACAGCGGGATGAGCCTTGTCGCGAGCTAAGCGACAGCGAGAAACGCAGATGGCGTTGAAAGGGTAGAGGGTTCGTGGCGTCGCTTAACTTTGACCTGTACTTGACCGTTCGCCGTTTCGATGCAGAGCGCGATGCGCCGTAGCTGAGCGGTTGTCGCATCATTGGACTCTGGGCGGCGATCATTCGTGTCGTCGGTTCTAAGGATCATCCTCTTCTGTAGAATACGCGGCCTTTCTTATCAAGCGGCAGAGAATTCTTGGCAAATGCCATAAGCCTCGGATCGGGTCCCGATCGAGACGGCGAGCGGGTATGGCTTGTCTGCTTCTACTTTCCTCGACACACTGATGCTTGCCGAGGAGAGCCGCCCGATGAAGAATATCGCCGCCGCGCACACAGGACGCCATTTTCTGCAGATTCCGGGTCCAACCAATGTGCCCGACCGGGTATTGCGGGCAATCGCAATGCCGACGATCGATCATCGTGGGCCGGAATTTGCGATGATCGGGCAAGAGATCGTCGCAGGCATGAAACAGGTGTTCAAGACCGAGGACACCGTCGTCGTCTACCCCTCTTCGGGGACCGGGGCCTGGGAAGCGGCGCTGTCGAATACGTTGTCGCCGGGCGACCATGTGATCATGTTCGAGACCGGCCATTTCGCGACATTGTGGCACCAGATGGCAACGCGCCTTGGGCTCGAGGTCGAGTTCGTGCCCGGCGATTGGCGGCATGGGGTCGATCCGGCATTGGTCGAGGAGAAATTGGCCGCCGATTACGCCCATCGGCTGAGGGCCGTCTGCGTCGTCCATAACGAAACCTCGACCGGTGTCACCAGCCCGATCGCCGAGATCCGCGAAGCGATCGACCGGGCCCGCCATCCGGCCCTTTACATGGTCGATACGATCTCCTCGCTCGCTTCCATCGACTATCGCCACGATGCCTGGAAAGTCGATGTTACGGTTGCAGGATCGCAGAAGGGGCTGATGCTGCCGCCCGGCCTCGGCTTCAATGCGGTCTCAAAAAAGGCGCTGGCGGCACATAAGACGGCGCGGCTGCCTCGCTCCTACTGGGACTGGGGAGCGATGCTCGACACCGGCCGTACCGGCTTTTTTCCGTACACGCCCGCGACCAACCTGCTCTTCGGGTTGCGCGAGGCGTTGACAATGCTTCTCGAGGAGGAAGGGCTGGCGGCGGTGTTCCACCGCCACGCGCGTCACGCGGAGGCGACGCGGCGCGCGATCGCTGGATGGGGCCTCGAAGTGCTGTGCGCCGAGCCGCGCGAGCATTCGAACTCACTGACAGCGGTCCTCGTCCCCCACGGGTTCGATGCCGATCGGTTGCGAGAGATTATCCTCGAAGCCTTCGACATGTCGCTCGGTACCGGGCTCGGCAAGCTCAAAGGAAAGATCTTTCGCATCGGCCATCTCGGCCACTTCAACGATTTGATGCTGTGCGGCACCTTATCCGGCGTCGAAATGGGGCTGCACCGCGCCGGCATCCCGCACCGCGCTGGCGGGGTTACGGCGGCGCTCGAGTTTCTTGGCTCGGTGCTGTCCGACCATCCGCCGGTGGCGTAACCTGGGGCCAGCCCAGCTCGGAGGATGCGCAAATGCTGAAGGAACATGCCGAGGAAGCCGCCCGCCTGCTCTGCGCGGCGCGTGGCGGGCCACCTGTCCACGAGTTGCCGCCAAACTGCCGCCCGCAATCGGACGCTGACGCCTACCAAATCCAGGATGCGGTTACCCGCCAGCTCTGCCAGATGATCAGCGGGTGGAAGGTGGGTGCAGCTTCATCAACCGCGCCCGCGTTCTGCGCCCCGATCTATACGAGCATGATCCGGCCGAGCCCCGCTTCCTATGAGGCCGCAGAGCTGCGGCTTATCGGGATCGAGGCAGAAATCGCTTTCCGGCTCGGCCGCGATCTCCCGCCGCGTGTCGCGACCTATGAGCGCACCGAAGTTACGGCAGGAGCGGCGCTTCACCCGGCCATCGAAGTCGTCGATTCTCGTTACTCCGATTTCCGCGCGCTCGACCGGCCCTCGATACTCGCAGACAATTTCTCGAATGGCGGGCTGGTTTATGGACCTGCCGTGCCGAACTGGGAAGCGCTGGATCTCCGCCGTACCACGATGACCGTGACCGAGGACGGCCTGCCCTTCGCCGATAGTAGCGGCAGCGCGGCGCGCGACCCGGTCGAGGCGCTCGTCGACTTTGCCAATTTGATGAGCGGGCGCGGTGGTGCAAAGGCCGGCACGATCATCACCACGGGCTCTTGGACTGGCATTGTGTTCGCCAAGCGCGGAGCGCGGATCGCCGCCGATTTCGGCCCGCTCGGCCGTGTCGAGATCGCATTCCCTACCGACGTGTGACGAGCCAGCGCGCCGCTTTGATCGAAGCTGGGAGTTACGATCGCGTCTCGCGGGCGTTACATTGGCTGATCGCGGCGCTTGTCGTCATCGTCGTCTCGCTAGGCTGGGCGATCGGCGGAGCTCCGCGCAACACGGCCACACGTGATTACGCCTTGCTGTTACACTACTCGGTTGGTCTGTTCATCCTTGCACTGATGCTGTTCCGGGCCGCGTGGCGCTGGGGACATCGCGCGCCACCCCTGCCGCCGAGTACCCTGGGTTGGGAACGTATGCTCTCCCGCAGCACCCATTTTCTGCTCTATCTGATGCTTATCGGCATGCCGCTCGCCGGGTACTTGAACGCTGCGGCAGACGGCCATGCAGTTAGCTTTTTCGGTCTCGTGTCGATCCCGCCGCTAATGCCGGAAAACGGCCGGTTCTCGCAAATCGCAATCGCTGTCCACCTCGCAGGGCAATACGTGGTTTATCTGTTTGTGGCGCTTCACGTCGCCGGCGCCCTGCGTCATGGCTTGGTCAAGCGCGACGGCGTCCTGGACCGTATGCTGCCGGTGCGCCGCGCCATCTAGGTTCGCGCTAGCCGGGCTCGGCGAGGACCAGGCTGAGCCGAGTTTGGAAGAACTCGAGAGCTTCGGCGAGGTCGCGGGAGACGCGCAGCTTCTGGCGGCCACTCTGCACGATAAACTCGATGGGGCGGGTCTGCGCCGGGGCGCTCTTGATGATGCTGTAAGCAGGTGCCTCATGGGTGTGTCGGAACACCGAGAACAATGCCATGCCGTCGCGGTGGTCGAGCGCATAATCGCGCCATACACCGCGCGCGACGTGCCGGCTATAGAGGCTGAGAAGTTGGTTCAGTTCGGGGCGGGTAAAGTATAACGTCCGGTGCCTCGGCCGATAATCCCCGAATACGAGCACCGTCGCACTTTTCCGGCTCATCGCTACTCATTGCCGTTTGCGTTGTCATGCAGTGTTCACGATTTCAGCGGTTACGTCCAGCCGCCTGATGCGATGCGGTGAAGGGGGTTGCCCCTTTGGCCGATGCTGCCTGAATTGCTTCCGTTCGAATGAGCGATTATCCTGATTTGCGTTCCAGCCAGGGCCGATCGGGGCTTTTGTGAGCGACATTTTCCGCGAAATCGACGAGGAGCTCCGTCGAGACAACCTGCTAAAACTTTGGTCACGTCACGGTCGCTACATCATCGGCGTCGCGGTGGTCGTTCTCGTGGTCGCCGGTGGTATCGTGGCTTGGCGCGACCACCAGCTGTCCGAGCGTCGTGGGCAATCCACGCGCTACGCATCGGCACTGACCCTCGCACGGGACGGAAAAGACGCCGAAGCAGCTAAGATGTTCGCGGCGATCGCAGAAGAGGGTGGTGGGTATGCCACCCTCGCCGCGTTCGAGGAAGCGGAGTTCCTGGCCAGATCGGGTGATCGCAAAGGGGCTGTTGCGGCCTATGATCGTCTCGCCGGCGCTGGCAACCTTGATCCCGCGTTTCGCGAGCTTGCTGTGCTGCTTTCAGTCATGCACGGCATGCCCGACACCGATCCGCTCTTGATGGTCAGCCGGCTGGCGCCACTGACGGCGGCCGGCAACCCATGGCGCCCGACCGCCCTTGAGCTGACGGCTGTCGTGCGGCTGCAATCTGGGGATAAGAGAGGCGCGGTCGATCTATACAAGGCTCTCGCCGACGATTTAGCGGCTCCACCAGGCTTGCGCGCCCGCGCTGCCGAAATGGCCGCAGCGCTGGCTTCGTAAGGGCCGCTACCAGCATATGTGTCACACCCGCCGGGTTTTTCTCCTACTCTTGTCGCTGAGCCTTGCCGGGTGCGGCTGGTTCGAGGACAAAAAGCAGCCCTTGCCGGGTGAGCGGATTTCCGTCCTCAGTCTCGATCGGCAGCTCGAACCAGACCCGACACTGGCCAAGATATCGGTTATCTTGCCGCGACCAGTTGTTAACTCGGATTGGCCGGAAGACGGTGGCTACCCCAACCATGCGATGCAGCACCTATCGCTGCCGGACGGGCTCGCCAAGGCGTGGAAGACGAGCATCGGGGAAGGCGCTTCTCGGTACACGCGCGTGTTGTCCCAACCGATTGTCGCCAAGGGCCGGGTCTATGCGATGGATGGCGGAGTTCAAGTCACTGCCCTCGACGCTGCGACCGGAAACCGCATCTGGCAGATCGATCTTAAACCCGAGGACGAGCGCGGCAATTCATTCGGAGGGGGCGTCGCTTTCTGGAACGACCGTCTTTACGCCGCGACCGGATATGCGCAGGTCTTGGCGCTCGATCCCGCAGACGGCCGGGTCATTTGGAAATCCGCGGTTCCTGCTCCGGTCCGCAGTGGGCCGACGGTGTCGGACGGCCGAATTTTCATTGTCACTGTCGACAACGAGCTTGTCGCGCTCGCGACGGATGACGGCCGACGTCTGTGGAACCACAATGCGATCCCAGAAACGGCGAGCCTGCTCGGGAGCGCCAGCCCAGCGGTCGAGGGCGAGGTCGTCGTGGCAGCATATTCCTCCGGCGAGCTTTATGCTCTCGCGGTCGAGAATGGGCGCCCGCTTTGGTCGGATAACCTTTCCAATACGCGAAGTGTCAATGCCGTCGCGAGCCTTGCGGATATCCGCGGCCGACCGGTCCTCGACCGCGGCCGGGTTTTTGCCGCCAGCCACAGCGGCCGCATCGCCGCAATCGATTTGAGATCCGGAGAACGGGTCTGGGAGCAAGAATTTGGCAGCGCACACAGCCCTTGGATCGTGGGCGATTACGTCTATCTCCTGTCGAATGAGAACGAGCTCGTCTGCCTGACTCGGAGCGACGGCAAGATTCGCTGGGTCTATCAGTTGCCGAGCTATCAGAACGAGAAGAGAAAGAAGGATCCGATGATCTGGGCCGGCCCCGTACTCGGGAGCGATCGACTGATCGTGCTCTCATCGGCGGGTGACGCAATTTCCATTTCGCCCTATACCGGTGATCCGCTCGGTCGCGAAGAGATGTCGGCCGGCGGCTACATGTCGCCGGTGATCGCCGAGAACTCCCTTTACGTGCTGACAGACGACGGCAATCTCTCAGCGTATCGTTGACAAGATTTTCTGGCGCGGCGTCGCCTCCAATGAGCTTTGCGGTCGCGATACTCGGACGACCCAATGTCGGCAAGTCCACACTATTCAACCGGCTGGTCGGCAGGCGGCTTGCGCTCGTTGACGGCACACCTGGGGTGACCCGTGATCGCCGTGAAGGCGAGGGTCGGATCGCTGATCTCGGTTTTCGAGTAGTCGACACGGCCGGGCTCGAAGAGGCGCCCCCGGCCTCGCTAACCTGGCGGATGCAATCGCAGACCGAACGCGCGCTCGACCATGCAGATGTGGGCCTTCTCGTAATCGATGCGCACGAAGGAGTGACCGAAGCCGACCGCCATTTCGCCCGATGGCTGCGGCGGACCGGGAAACCGGTCGTGCTGGTAGCCAACAAGGCCGAAGGTCGAGCAGCCCTCCGCAGCATCGGTGAGGCCTATCAGCTGGGCTTCGGTGACCCCGTGCCCATCTCCGCTGAGCACGGCGAGGGTCTGGCCGATCTCTACGAGCGGCTGGTGCCGTTTTCCCATTCTCACGAGTTGGAGCCAATAGAGCCGGAAAGGACATTACAGCTGGCCATCGTCGGCCGCCCAAACGTCGGCAAATCCACCCTCGTCAACCGGTTGATCGGCGAGGAGCGCCTCCTGACTGGTCCGGAAGCCGGGATTACTCGCGATGCAATTGCCGTTGACTGGCGGTGGCACAACCGCTGGGTTCGGCTTGTCGACACGGCCGGGCTGCGCCGCAAACCAAGGGTCGAGGGCAAGCTCGAGCAGCTCTCTGTCGGCGACGCGCTACGCGCTATCCGCTTTGCCGAAATTGTCGTCCTCGTCATGGATTCGCTGCAGCCGCTGGAACGGCAGGATTTGACGATCGCCCGCCTCGTCGCGGATGAGGGGCGCGCCATCGTCCTTGCGGCCAACAAATGGGACGCGGTTGATGAACCTGCGGCGCTGTGGAAACGCCTGCGTGAGCGGGTTTCTCTATCTTTGCCGCAGCTTGGCGGAATTGCTATCGTCCCAGTGTCGGGACTGACCGGATTTGGTCTCGACACAATGATGGGAGCGGTCTGCGCGGCCGATGAAGTGTGGAACCGGCGGGTGTCGACTGCCGATCTCAACCGCTGGCTCGCCTCAGTCCAGGAGCGCCATCCGCCGCCCCTCGTGGCGGGCCGGCGGCTCAGCCTGAGATATATCACTCAGGTCAACACCCGACCGCCGACATTTGCTCTCTTCGCCTCCAAACCGAGCGAGCTTCCGGATTCCTATCGACGCTACCTTGTCAACGCGCTACGCCAGGATTTTGACCTGCCCGGCACTCCCATCCGAATGATGCTGCGCAAGGGAAAGAACCCCTACGACAAAAGGTGACGCCATCAACCGGCCATGACAGTCTCGCCGTTGCGGCTGCACTCGGGCAGGACGAGAGCGAGGAAAGCGTCGGTCACGCTTTCGGGCGGCCGCAGGCCCGCCGGATTTTCTCCAGGAAAAGCACGGGCACGCAAGCGTGTGCGGACGATACCGGGGTCGATCAGGTTCGCCCGCACTCGGGTCTTGGTGATCTCCTCGGCATAGATCTTCACGAGCATTTCGAGGCCGGCCTTGCCGACTGCGTAGGGCCCCCAATAGGCGAGGGCGTCGCGCGCCACGCCGGCAGTGACAAAGATCGCACGCCCGGCCGGCGCAGCGCGCAGCAAGGGATCCATAGCGCGGATCAGGCGCCAATTCGCCGTTAGATTGACGTCGACGACCTCTGTCCACGTCACCGGGTCGATATGGCCGAGCGGCGAAAAAGTGCCTAATTCGGCGGCATTACCGACGAGGATATCGAGCCGGCGATAACGATCGAACAGCGTTGCCGCGAGCTCGTCGATTTTTATGAAATCCCGTAGGTCGAGCGGGACGAGCGTCGCGCTGCCCCCATTAGCTCGGATTCTGTCATCGACTTCCTCGAGGCCGCCAACCGTGCGCGCCACTAGGACAAGATGCGCACCCTCACGCGCAAAGTACTCCGCAACCGCGGCGCCGATACCGCGCGAAGCCCCGGTGATCAGCGCGATCTTGCCGGCGAGGCGGTCACCCATCAGCCCAAATCGTGCGCCGCGCGTCGCTGCACAGCCATCAGCAAGATGATGCTGAGCAGTGCGGTGAACATCAAATAGTAGCTCGGCGACAGGGTGTCGCCGAGCAGCGCGACGATGACCGAGATGATCCCGGTGCTGGCCCATTGTCAGCCTGCGGCGTAGCCCTTGCGCGCGGAGCCATCCTCGACCAGAAAGGCAACCGCACTACCGAATTCTCCGCCGACCGAAAATCCCTGCAACAGACGCGATCGCGATCAGAATCGGAGCACAAGACCGATCGCTCCATAACTCGGCGTCACCACCATCATAGTCGTGCCGATCATCATCAGCACGATCGACAGGGTCAGACCAGCCTTCCGGCCACAGCTATAAGTATGGGCGCCGATCATAGCCGCACCCAACGGCCGCACAACATAGGCGGGCCGAACGGACCAAGCGTAACGAGCAGCGAAATAGTCGGATTGCCGGCTGGAAAAAGACCTCGGCGATTGTCCACGGCGAAATAGCCGTAAACGAGCAATCGAACCATTCAGGCACGTTGCCGACCGCCGCCGCGATCACCACGCGCGAGCGCGGCGGTTGCTGCGCCTTAACGTCGCTCAGCACTACATCAGCGGCCATCGGCGTTGCCCTGAGCGGGCCGGTCAGGCAGGCTCGGCGAGAAGCGAGAGCTGCACGGAGGCTTTCCCGTCATCGGCGTCGGTCGGCGTGATCGGATAATCGCCAGTGAAGCACGCGTCGCAGAAACGTGGGGCCAGGCGATCACGCCGTGGTTCACCCATCGCACGGTAGAGCCCGTCGATCGACAAGAACGCAAGGCTGTCGACGCCGATGAATTTGGCCATTCCTTCAATATCATAGCGCGCTGCCAGAAGCTGCTCGCGCTCTGGTGTTGCGATCCCATAGAAGCACGGATGCGTCGTTGGCGGGCTCGATATCCGCATATGCACGGCGCGCGCCCCGGCCCGTCTAACCATATCCACTATTTTGATCGAGGTCGTACCGCGCACGATCGAATCATCGACGAGGATAACACGCTTGCCGCTGAGATTGGCCCGGCTCGCATTGTGTTTCAAGCGAACACCGAGATGGCGGATCTGATCGGTCGGCTCGATGAAGGTCCGCCCGACGTAATGGTTGCGGATGATCCCGAGCTCGAAAGGCAATCCCGATTCTTGTGCATAACCGATCGCCGCCGGCACGCCCGAGTCCGGGACCGGGACCACGATATCGGCATCGACATGGCTTTCGCGAGCGAGCTCCGCGCCAATTCGCTTTCGCGCTTCGTAGACGCTGGTCCCTTCGACGATGCTGTCGGGGCGCGCGAAATAGATGTGCTCGAAGACGCAGAAGCGGCCCTCGCGATGCTCGAACGGCATCAGACTGCGAAGCCCGCTCGCCCCGATGATGACGATTTCTCCGGGCTCGACATCACGCTCGAATTCGGCGCCAATGATGTCGAGCGCGCAGGTCTCGGAAGCCAGGATCCAGGCGTCGCCGAGCCGGCCGAGAACCAACGGCCGCACGCCGAGAGGGTCGCGCACGCCGATGACCTCGTGCTGCGAGATGGCCACCAGGGAATACGCGCCCTGGACAAGCCGCAGCGCATCGATTAGCCGATCGACGACGGTCTCTTTGAGGCTCGTCGCAATCAAGTGAACGATGACCTCGGTGTCGCTGGTCGACTGGAATAGGCTGCCACGGCGCACGAGCTGCCGGCGCAGCTGATAGGAGTTGGTCAGATTTCCGTTATGGCAGATGGCGAGCCCGCCGAACGCGAAATCGGCAAATAACGGCTGCACATTACGCAACGCGACCTCGCCGGTCGTCGCATAGCGGACATGGCCTATCGCGGCGCTGCCGCGCAGGCGCTCGATCACTTCCCGAGAGCTGAAGTTATCGCTGACATGACCACGCCCGCGATGCGCGTTGAACTGCTCACCGTCATAGGCGACGATACCCGCGGCTTCCTGGCCGCGATGTTGCAGCGCGTGCAGACCGAGTGCTGTCAGCGCGGCGGCGTCGGGGTGGCCATAAACCCCAAACACGCCGCAGTCTTCGTGAAGGTGATCCGCGTCCGGGGGATCGGTCGTCGGCATCGGCGATCCTCCTCTCGCAATCCTATACATAATTAGTTCGCAGATCAAATGCGAGCGGCGTTCATGCAACCCTGCTATCGTGCACTATTGATCAGCCGATCCATGTCGCGCTGCTCGGCGGGCTTATAGCTCGGTGACCCCGCGTCGTCCGATTTTGCCGAGGGCGGCGCAGCAGGGTTCGACAGGGCGCGCATCGCCCGTTGCGCATCTTGGGTTTGATTAAATACCCGGTGTGCGTCGTCGGTCGCGGCAGCACTCCTAACCTGCAGCGATTCCGGCAACGCATTACGTAGTATATCCACCCCATTTGCGAGGAACCGGTTGCTCTTCGCGTCCTTGATCCAGCCTGGCCGGTCGTTCTGAGGTAGGCTGACATCGACCACGAGGTAGGCGAGCGAGACGAGCACGACGCCGCGCGCTAACCCGAAAATCAATCCGAGTGTTCGATCGATCGGCGAAAGGGCACTCGAATGAACAAACCGCGCCATATAGCCGGTGAGGATCGTCAACACGATCAGGCTGATCACGAACAATCCCGCGCCGGCGATCAGGTCGGCAAGGAGCGGTGTCGTGACAAACCGAAAGATGATCCCGTAGACATAATTGAACCCGTAGAGCGTTATCGCCACCGCACCTACCCAGGCAGCGATCGACAGCACTTCGCGCACGAACCCGCGGGCGAAAGCGAATATCCCCGAAAGTGCGATCACGCCGATGATCGCTAAATCGAGTGCGTTCATTGCGCGGCCTCTATAAGTCGCCGACTCTGCGGCACACCACCCCGAGAGAGACGTGTCACAAGCTCGCTCAAATGCCCGATTGCGATTGTCGCAAGTCCCGCATCGCTACCCCGCGACGAGTTGCGTCGACGTATCGGCATCCAAGCTTCGCCAAAGCCGAGCTTGGCGGCTTCCTTGAGCCGTGCTTCGGTGTGACCCACCGGGCGCACATCGCCCGAGAGCGCGATTTCGCCAAAGACCACGGTATCGGCAGAAACCGGTGTTTTGGTGAGCGCGGAAACTAGGGCGGCCGCTACGGCGAGATCGGCTGCCGGTTCGATGATCCGCAATCCACCGGCGATGTTGAGGTATATATCGTTCGCGCCAACCGACAACCCGCAACGCGCGTCGAGAACCGCAGTGATCATCGCAAGCCGCGTGCCGTCCCAACCTACGACGGCGCGCCGCGGCGTGCCGAGCACGGCCGGTGCGACTAGGGCTTGGACCTCGACGAGTACAGGCCGCGTTCCTTCCATGCCGGCGAACACGGCCGAGCCGCTGAGGTGCTCGGCAGCAGCCATTCCCTCCGGCTCGCTCTCTTCCATATAGGGCTCGGCGGGGGACCGCCCAGCAAGAAACAAAGTCGAGGGATTGGGGACCTCGATAAGACCGCGGTCGCTCATTTCAAACACGCCGATTTCATCGGTGGCGCCAAAACGGTTTTTTACCGCACGTAGAATGCGGAACTGGTGTCCGCGCTCTCCTTCGAAATAGAGCACGGTGTCAACCATGTGTTCGAGTACCCGCGGGCCGGCGATGACACCCTCCTTTGTGACATGGCCCACGAGGAGCAGCACGAAACCGCGCCGTTTGGCGACACGGATAAGTTCCTGCGCGGCCGCGCGCACCTGACTTACCGTTCCGGGCGCACTGTCCAAGGTGTCGAGATACATCGTTTGGATCGAATCGACGACGACCAGAGCCGGCGCGTTATCCCGGTCTAGGGAGGCAATGATGTCACGCACATTGCTCGAGGCGGCAAGCAATACCGGACTTTTGGCGACGCCCAGTCGCTCGGCGCGCAACCGCACCTGATCGATCGCCTCTTCGCCGGTAATATACGCTGCGTTTGTCGGCCTTGCTCCGGGCGGCCCCGGAGGCGGGGCGATCGCCGCAGCTGCCTGCAGCAACAGGGTGGATTTGCCGATTCCCGGGTCCCCGCCTACCAGGACGGCCGATCCCGGAACGAACCCACCACCGCAGACACGATCGAGTTCGGCAATTCCAGTCAAACGGCGAGGAGGCAGCTCGCTCGGTCCAATCAGGCCGACAAAGCCTAGCGAGCGCCCGCCTCGGCGGTCCTTGGCGAGCCCGCTCGGCGGTCCCTCGCGCGGCAGTTCTTCGATCAAGCTGTTCCACGCCCCGCAGCCGTCGCAGCGGCCAGTCCACTTCGCATGAACGGCCCCGCATTGTTGGCAAGCAAAACGAGCCTGGGGCCGCGCCATCAGCTCACTCCCACTGCGCCCGAGCGGTCAGTGAATGCATCATGCCGCACGGATCTCCATTTGAATCGGACCCTCGGCGCGGCCGTTGATGAACTGGTCGACATACGGGTTGCCGGAACGATCGATTTCGGTGGTCGGCCCGTGCCAGATGATGCGCCCCTGGTGCAGCATCGCGATCCGGTCTGCAATTTTACGCGCGCTGACGAGGTCGTGAGTTATTGAAACTGCCGTCGTGCCGACCTCGCGCACGCATTTCACGATTAGATCGTTGATCACATCTGCCATGATCGGATCGAGACCGGTGGTCGGCTCGTCGAAGAAAATGATTTCTGGCTCCGCGGCGATTGCACGCGCCAGCGCCACCCGCTTTTGCATACCCCCAGAAAGCTCGGCAGGCCGCAGCTCGCCGACTTCGGGTCCAAGCCCTACGGCCGCAAGTTTCGCGAGAGCGATCTCTCTTGCTGCTTGGCGCTCCATGCCGCGACCTTGGACCAGTCCGAATGCCACATTTTCCCATACATGGAGCGAATCGAACAGGGCGCTGCCCTGGAACAGCACGCCAAATTTCTGCAACAGGCGTTCACGGGCGGCGCGCCGCAGCCCAACCGTCTCGATGCCATCGATGCGAATCGATCCCGCCTCGGGATGGAGCAGGCCGACAATGCACTTGATCAATACGGACTTGCCGGTGCCCGAACCACCAATGATTACGAGGCTTTCGCCGCTGTCGCAATCGATGTCGAGGTCGTCGAGCACGCGTTTGCGGCCGAACGATTTCCGCAGCCCGCGTACAGCGATCTTCGATGCCAGGTGATTATCCGTCATCGCCCGAAAAACGCTGCGGTGATCAAATAGTCGACAACGAGGATCAGAATGGAGGCAGAGACCACGGCATAGGTCGTAGCCTGCCCCACCCCCTGAGCTCCCCCGCGCGAATAATAACCGTGATAGCAGCCCATCAGCGCGATGATAAAGCCGAATACGGCGGCCTTTACGAGACCGGAGACGACATCGGTCGTCTCGAGGCGTTGCCAGGTGCCATTAAGATAGGCTTGGGGATTGAAGCCGAGCTTATAAACGCCGACAAGATATCCACCAAAAACGCCGATGATGTCAGCGATCACGACCAGCATCGGCAAGGTGATGATCCCAGCGAACAGACGCGGCAGCACCAAATAGCGCAGCGGGTCGGTGGACAACGTCGTCAGCGCATCGATCTGATCGGTGACGCGCATTGTCCCAATCTCCGCGGCCATTGCCGCCCCGACGCGACCGGCCACCATCAATGCGCTGATGACGGGGCCGAGTTCCCGCGTCACCGAGAGCACCACCACCGTCGCCACCGCCCCCTCCGCGGAGAATCGGCTGAAGCCGGTATAGGATTGGAGCGCCAGCACCATGCCGGTAAAGATTGCCGTCAGCCCGACCACAGGCAGCGAGAAATAGCCGATGTTGACCATTTCCCGCAGGATCGTGCGGAAATAGAAGGGCGGCGTTAGTGCGGTCGCTAGGGCCAGACCGGCGAACAACACAAGGCGCCCAGCGGCCGCTAGAAAGCCAAGAAAGGCCGCACCGATCGCGGCCAGAAATTTGACCATTAGCTTGGGGAGCTGCGGTAGATCCGGTGGTGACGTCTTCCCAGAGCGGTCAAGATCTCATAGCCGATCGTGCCGGCATCGGCAGCAGCCGCATCGACGCCGTAGTCTTCGTCCAAAAGATCGACGAAGCCGCCGGGTCGCGCAAATGCCGGCGTGACATCAGAGACGTCGAAGACGACGAGGTCCATGGAAACTCGGCCGAGAAGGGGGACTCGCTTGCCGGCAAGCCGGCCCCAACCGCGGCCGCTCAGAGACCGAAGCCAACCGTCGGCGTAGCCGACCGCGACCGTCGCAAGGCGCCCCGGTGCGTCCATGACATGGGTGGCACCGTAGCCAACCGACTGGCCCTGGTCAACATCACGCACCTGCAGGATTCTTCCTCTGAGATGGACGATTTGGCGCATCGGATTAGGGGCGCCGGGATGCGGATTGACACCATAAAGCGCGGCGCCAGGGCGGACAAAATCAAGGTGATAATTGCGGCCGAGGAAGATCCCCGACGATGCGGCAAGGCTGGCGGGCAGATTAGCGAAGCGCTCGCGCGCGGATACGAACTGGGCCAGCTGGAGTCCGTTCAACGGATGAGCTGATTGATCGGCGCAAGCGAGGTGGCTGATGAGGGCTTGCCAGCGAATGCCGCTTCGCGCCACGAGCCGATCGGCGATACTGTCGAACTCACGCATAGTCAAGCCGAGGCGGGCCATTCCGGTGTCGAGATGCAGCAGTGCCGGCAGCCCGGCTCGACGGGCGCCGATTTGTTGCCAGTCGGCGATTTGCCCAGGATCGTTGAGCACCGGGATGAGCCGATATTCGACGAACTCCTCCCCGCAATGGGGCAAGACACCGTTCAGGACGGCGATCTTTGAGGGCAACGGCAGCACGTCGCGTAAGGCGATTGCCTCGTCCAGGGTGGCCGTGAAGAAAAGCTGGCACCCGGCCTCAGCGAGTGCCGCCGAAACCGGTGCGGCTCCCAAACCGTAGGCGTCGGCTTTGACGACCGCTGCGCAGCTTGCGGGTCCGACCTGCCTCGCCAGGAAGCGCCAATTCGCGGCGACGCCTGCGAGATCGATTTCGAGAATGGCGCCCGCGCGGTCGGCCGGATCGATGGCCATTGTCCCGGTGCCCTAGAAATCCGGCAAATGATCGGATGCCACATAGTTGTCGAATTTTGTCGTCTTAGCATCGAAGGTAAGTTTGATCTGTCCAATTGGGCCATGCCGCTGTTTCGCCACAATTACCTCCGCGAGGCCATACACCTTATCACAGTTTTCCTGCCATTTCTTCATTTCCTCGTCATGCTGCTCGTCTGTAACTCCTGGCCGCCTCATTGGCATTAGTCGCGATTGATAGTATTCCTCCCGGAAGACAAACATTACGACATCAGCATCTTGCTCAATCGAGCCTGACTCACGCAGATCAGAGAGCAGTGGGCGCTTGTCCTCACGCTGCTCGACGGCCCGGGAAAGTTGTGAGATCGCGAGTACCGGGACGTTGAGCTCCTTTGCGAGCGCCTTAAGCCCGCGAGTGATCTCGGAAATCTCTTGTACCCGATTTTCTTGTGCGCGCGTTTGGTTCGACGGGCGGAGAAGCTGCAGGTAGTCGATGACGATCAGCCCGAGTCCCTGTTGGCGCGTTAGACGACGCGCTCGTGTGCGTACAGCGGAGATAGTCAAGGCGGCCGTGTCGTCAATAAAGAGCTTCACCGCTTCAAGTTGGTGGCTTGCGTAGATTACTTTGTTGAAATCCTCGCCGCTAATGTCACCCCGGCGGATGCGGTCTGAGGAGACGCCCGATTTCTCAGCCAAGATGCGGGTGGCCAGCTGCTCCGCAGACATTTCGAGAGAAAAGAAGCCGACGACCGCCCCATCCTCCGCAACATACCGACCGTCGGATGTTCGCAGTGCCCTGTATGCTTCCGCCGCGTTGAACGCGATATTGGTGGCGAGCGCCGTCTTTCCCATCGCCGGCCTCCCGGCCAGAACGATCAGGTCGGACGGGTGCAGCCCCCCCAACATCTTGTCGAGATCGCGAAACCCCGTTGCGACACCGACTACCTTGCCGTTCTTCTTATATGCTGCCTCGGCACTCACAATGGCGCTTGTCAGCGCAGCGGAGAAGGTACGAAAACTGCCCTCGGCCTGTCCGGCGGTGGCGAGGTCGAACAGCTTTTTTTCGGCGCGCTCGATCTGCTCGCGTGCTGGATCGTCAAGATCTTGCTTGAAGGCGTCGTTGACGACCTCTTCGCCGAGTGTGATCAGCTCACGGCGCAGGTGCAGGTCGTGCACTGCGCACCCATAATCCTCGGCGTTGATGATCGTCGCCGCAGCGCCGGCAAGCCGAGCTAGATATTGCGCTCCACCGATCTCGGTCAAGGCCCCGTCCTGGTCGAACAGGTTCTTCAGAGTTATCGGATTGGCGATCTGACCGCGCTCGAGCAGCTTGCCGATGGCAGCGAAGATGCGGCCATGCATGGCATTGCCGAAGTGCTCCGGCTGGAGGAATTCGGAGACCCTCGAATAGGCCGCGTTATTGATCAAAATGGCCCCGAGGAGAGCCTGTTCGGCTTCAGCATTGTAAGGTGGGGTACGAACCAGCTCAGGGTTGGGCTCTCGCAGAGGCGTGACCCGGGAGGTCATGTTCGTTTCCATGCGACAGGATAACACCGGCCGAAAACCGACCGGGCGCGGAATTCGATCCCCACCCTGTGTAAGGCGGGGATGGGTCGCCTATCCCGTGACCGGAAATCGACAGGGCGCGAATCTCGCGCCTTCAGGCTGCCCGGTCGGAGACCGTGCTATGCTCACGTTCCCAGTCGAGCATGTAATCGCGGGTCAGCGGAACCGCGTCCACCGCCTTTGCGAGCTGCATCTGGAAAACCATGAAACCCTGCCGGCGGAAACCGATTTCGGAACCGGTGAGGTACATCTCCCACATCCGGCAGAAACGCTCGTCATAGATCGCACGCACGCGATCGCGATTTCGCTCGAAACGAAGCCGCCATGCTTTCAACGTCTCAGCGTAATGGAGGCGCAGAATTTCGATATCGGTGATCCACAACCCAAGGCGCTCGGCAACCGGGACGACTTCGGACAGAGCCGGCACGTAGTGTCCGGGAAAAATGTATTTGTTGGTCCACGGGTTGGAGGAAGCCGGTCCACCCATGCGGCCGATCGAATGTAACAGTGCGATGCCGTCGGGCGTGAGCAGCGATTTCATCTTTGCAAAAAACGCGGCGACATGATTAATGCCAACATGCTCGAACATGCCGACAGACACGATCCGGTCATAACTGCCTGATTCTTCGCGGTAGTCGCGCAAGTAGAACCTGACGCGATCCGCTAGCTCCGCCGCTGCCGCACGCCGCAGTGCCACCTTGTGCTGCTCGACCGAGAGGGTCAGACCCGTCACGTCGGCGCCGCACTCTTCCGCTAGATAGAGCGCAAGCCCCCCCCAACCCGAGCCGATGTCGAGCACCCTCTGTCCCGGACGGATCAGGAGCTTTGCCGAGATGTGCTTTTTTTTGGCGAGCTGTGCGGTATCGAGATCCTCTGTGCCGTACTGGAAATAGGCGCACGAATATTGCCGATCCCGATCGAGGAACAGTTCATAGAGCTCGTCCGACAGGTCGTAGTGATGAGCTGCATTTCGGCGGGCGCGAGGAACTGGGTTGTATTGATGGATCCGTCGTAGCGCAGTGTTGTAGCCGTTGAGCAAATACGCGAGGAGGCCCTGGGGTAAGGCCTCGAGATTGGCCGCCAGAAGGTCCACCAGATCGAGGAGACTGCCCTCCTCGATCGTCAGCGTCCCGTCCATGTACGCCTCGGGCAGGTACAGCCGGGGCCGGACAACCAGTTTCCAGTGAAGCGCGAAATCGTGTAGCCGGATCGTAACGCAACCTCCGGGCGACCCTTCGAAGGTATGTAGGGCTCCGTCGGCATCGATGATGCGGAGCCGCCCGACGGTAATGACGCGCCTGAAGAAAAGGGCCAGCAGCGCCGCCAAGGACGACGCAAGCTTGCGTCGGCTATTTCTCACCCTACCGCGCCCCGCTCGCGACCGGTAGGCTGGAGTGAGGGATCCCCAATCGAAGCCGTTTCGTTCTGAGTACGCTCCTCTTCCTCGTCGCGGGCACGCAGCGGGTCGATCCCCTTGGCTTGCATTGCGGCCTCTTCGGCGGACTGCGCGACGTTGGCCGTCACGGTTACCGAGACTTCCGGGTGGAGCGCAACCCGCACGGGATGCAGACCGAGAGTTTTGATTGGGCGGTCGAGAACCACTTGGCGCTTCTCGACCGTGAAACCCGCTTCTGTGACGGCCTCGGCGATGTCGCGCGCCGAAACCGAGCCGTAGAGCTGCCCGCTTTCGCCGGCTTGTCGGACAATAACAACACTCAGCCCTTCGATCTTGCCGCCGATTTCCGTCGCTTCAGACTTGCGTTGCAGGTTGTTAGCTTCGAGCTGGGCACGTTGCGTCTCGAAATAGGCCAGATTTTCCTTCGTCGCGCGCAATGCCTTCTTCTGCGGCAAGAGATAGTTGCGGGCGAAGCCCGGCTTTACTTTGACCACTTGGCCCATCTGGCCCAGCTTTTCGACACGCTCCAGTAGAATGAGTTCAATCATCGGGATCCTCCAAAAGTCTAAGGTCTAAGGCTGGGCGAAACGCCGCCGCAGACCGAGCGACGAGTCCAGCAAGCCCAAAATAACAACAAACAACAGCGGCCAACCGAAGACCCCCGCCAGCACGTAGAAGGTGACGAGCAGGATTGTTGGGCGCGGCAAGCGACGCGCCAATGTGTGCAGCACGGCGAACCCCGCAAGGCAAAACGGCATAGCCAAGATAATTATCGCATTTACCCCAAGGAAGCGCGCCGTCCCGCTGAAGGCCGTCGCCGCCACGGCAAATGCGAGCAGCCACAGGATCCACGTCGGAAGGCCAAGCGCCGCGAGATCGGGAGACGGCCTCCAGTTTGCTCCGAAATGGGCGAGCAAACCTTGAGCGAGACACCCGTTAGTTGCTGTCATCACCATCCAAGAGGTGACGACGATACCGGGCAGAATGAACACAAAAACATTTAGCAGCTCGCCGCGCTCGGGGATGCTCTCGCCGACATGTCGGCTCAGGGCAGGCGCCAGCACCTCGCGCAACGTGGCCTGCATCCCGTCCGGGCCGGCAAACAGCAGCAGGGCTGCAGCAATCGTCGCCAAGCCGAGCCCCGTCAACCAAGCGGTCAACAGGCCCGGTGGATACCATTCGGTCGCACCTGTGAGGTCGGTCCGTGCCAATAGGGATTGACGTACGAGCAAAGCGACGGGAGCCGCGTTGAGGCCCGCGAAAGCCGCGGCTACTATAGGGTTGCTCGCAGTGACAAGTATCAGCGATGCGGTGAGCCCCGCTACTATCGAAGCGCTGACGCCGAGCCACAAACCGGCGACAAACAATGGAAGTTGAGCGAGATAGAGCAGGATCATGGAACCGGGCGGGCTGGTCAGCGCGACTAGGTACGGGCATGCCGCGAGCACCCCGCACAGCACCACCGCCCCGCAGACCGGGAGCCGGCTCAACGTCGCTGCTCGCTCCACGCTTCGCCGAACTCGGCTTCCTATTTCACCATGTACGGAAGCAGGCCGAGAAAGCGCGCCCGCTTGATTGCCTGCGCGAGTTCACGCTGCTTCTTGGCGGACACTGCAGTAATCCTGCTGGGCACGATCTTGCCGCGCTCGGAGATGAAACGCTGTAACAGCTTGACATCCTTGTGGTCGATCTTGGGCGCGTTCGGGCCGGAAAACGGGCAAGACTTCCGCCGCCGGAAAAATGGACGGCGTGCCGCAGCGCCGCGGGCCGCGCCGCTGCCGGTTTGACTCTCCATTTACGCCTCCATCGGTTCGGGGACCAGGCGATCTCGCTCGGCTCCGACTTCGCGTCCATCGCCTGATCGCTCCCGATCTGCGGGGCTCCTCCGTTGGCGGTCATCTCGGCTGCCGCGATTCTGCATTACCACCGAGGGCCCTTCCTCGAGGGCATCGACCCGGATCGTCAAGTAACGGATCACGTCTTCGTTGATCCGCATAGTCCGCTCGAGTTCCGCAATCGCCGCAGGAGGGGCCGCAATATTCAACAGCACGTAGTGCCCTTTGCGGTTTTTCCGCATGCGATAGGCCAAGTTGCGCAGCCCCCAATACTCGCGCTTCTTGACTTCACCGCCATTGTCGACGACGAGTTGCGTGAATGTATCGGAGAGTGCATCAACCTGCGTGCCCGATATGTCTTGGCGCGCGATGAAAACGTTTTCGTACAGCGGCATCCGTCTCAATTCCCTTGTGGCTGATGATCACCCGCCGCGTCCAGCGCCGATCGGGTCCAGCCGGCCAAGCCGGCAAGGGGCGAAATAAGACTATATATAGGAAGGTCGGCTCGGTACAAACACTACGGCACCATCACCCGCTTGACACAGACGGTGGCACCGCTATGACCACGCGGCCCACCCCGGCCGGAACCGGGATGGCTACGAATCGGGGGAGCAAATTCCGGATGAAGCGTGCGTTTGTATTTCCCGGTCAAGGATCACAGGTCGTTGGCATGGGGAGGGCCTTGGCCGCCGCCTTTGTACCAGCGCGGCAGGTTATGGCGGAAGTCGACGATGCCTTGTCACAGAACCTGTCGCGCCTGATGTTCGAAGGGCCGGAAAGCGACCTTACCATGACCGAAAACGCCCAGCCGGCGTTGATGACCGCCAGTCTCGCGGTGATCCACGTGCTCGAGACCGAGGGCGGTCTGAACCTTTCCCGGGATGTCGCCTTCGTGGCGGGACATTCCCTTGGAGAATATTCGGCTTTGGCGGCGGCACGCGCCCTTTCGGTTGGCGATGTGGCACGCCTCCTCAAGCGTCGCGGACAGGCAATGCAACGAGCGGTGCCGGTTGGCGTGGGCGCTATGGCGGCCCTGCTGGGCCTCGACATCGAGCGGGCCATGGCCGCGGCAGCGGAGGCAGCTCACGCCGCAGTGGGACCCGACGAGATATGCGCGGTGGCAAACGATAATGCTCCGGGGCAAGTGGTGGTCAGCGGGCATCGCGGGGCCGTGGAACGGGCTGTCTTGATCGCTCGAGCGCATGGCGCGCGGGCGATTACCCTCCCCGTCAGCGCGCCCTTCCATTCTCCGCTGATGGCACCTGCCGCCGATGTGATGGAGGAAACCCTCAGGGGAGTAGCCCTAGGTCCACCCGTCGTGCCGCTCGTCGCCAATGTGTCGGCAACAGCGACCCGAGACCCCCGGCGGATCGAGCGCGGGCTCGTCGAGCAGGTAACCGCGATGGTACGATGGCGCGAGAGCGTGCTCTTTTTCAAGGACACCGATATCGGACAGATCGTCGAGATCGGAGCGGGCCGAGTGCTCACTGGCCTTGTTAAGCGGATCGACCCGAAGATTTCGGCGCTTTCGGTCGGAAGCCCTTCAGAAGTCGAAGCTCTGATGAAGGAATTGTGAGAGAAGAAATTTGCCGGGCGAACGCACAGGTCTAACGGTGTTCGATCTATCAACCCAAACGGCCTTAATAACCGGAGCCTCCGGTGGAATTGGCGGGGCAATCGCACGGGCACTGCACCGCCAAGGAGCGGAGGTCATGCTGTCTGGCACCCGCCTCGGCGCCCTGACCGTCCTAGAGAGGGAACTCGGCGAGCGAGTTCATGTTGGGCTGGCCGACCTGGCCGACCCGGCAATCCCGGACCGCTTGGCCAAGGACGCCGAAGCGGCGATGGGGCGAGTCGACATTCTCGTCAACACGGCCGGCGTCACTCGCGACGTGCTCTCGTTGCGGCTGAGCGACGAGGACTGGGAAACCGTATTGCAGATTAACCTTACGGCCGCATTCCGGCTCACACGCGCGGTCCTGCGCGGCATGGTTCGGCGACGTCATGGGCGCGTCATCGGAGTGACTTCTGTGGTCGCGCTCGGCGGTAATGCCGGCCAGGCAAATTATGCTGCGGCGAAAGCAGGGATGATTGGCATGTCAAAATCGATTGCGGCCGAGGTCGCTCGGCGCGGCGTTACCGTGAACTGCGTTGCCCCGGGTTTTATCGTAACAGCAATGACCGACAGGTTGGCCCAGGAGCAGCGCGCGCGACTAGCCGAGGCGATTCCCGTAGGCCGGTTTGGTGCTGCAGAGGAAGTCGCGGCAGCAGTTGCTTACCTGGCAAGCGCGGAGGCCGCCTATGTCACCGGCCAGACCTTGCACATCAATGGTGGCATGCTCATGGTATGACCCGACTGACCCCCCCGCCGGGCGCGGTCAATTTGGCAGTGGTGGGGAAACATGCTATGTGACGGCGCTGTGACTCACGCGTTCGACGCGGTGCCGGATGGCAGCACCCCTGATGGCGCTGATGGCGCATAGCGCCACGGTGTTCTGTGCATGAACGACATTCCAGCAAGCCACTGAGGATAAGAACGGATGAGTGACGTCGCTGATCGGGTCAAGAAGATCGTCGTCGAGCATTTGGGTGTCGATGAAACGAAGGTGACCGAAAACGCCAGTTTTATCGATGACTTGGGCGCCGACAGCCTCGACACCGTGGAGCTCGTGATGGCCTTTGAAGAGGAGTTCGGATGCGAAATCCCGGATGATGCCGCCGAGAAGATCGTAACAGTCAAGGATGCGGTCAGCTTTATTGAGTCCCACAGCTGAACCTTCAGACCGCTGCCGTTCCCAACTCGTCTTGTCTCAGATCGCTCGGCCATGAGCGATTGCCGATCCCACGCCGGGCGAAGATAGGATGCGGCGCGTCGTTGTGACCGGGATGGGGCTCGTGACTCCCCTCGGCGTTGGTCTGGAGCGAAATTGGGGCGAGCTGATCGCCGGCGCATCGGGCGTTCGCACGATCCAGTCCTTTGAGGTTTCCGACCTGCCGGTCAGGATTGCTGCGCAAGTTCCCCACGGGGAGACCGCCTCGGGCCTATTCTGTGCAGATGATTGGGTACCACCCAAAGACCAGCGCAAGATGGACGGGTTTATCGTCTACGCGCTGGCGGCAGCGGCTCAAGCGGTCGACGATGCCGGCTGGACTCCCGACGACGAAGAGGCACGTGAGCGGACCGGTGTTATGATCGGCTCCGGGATTGGTGGTCTTCCAGGGATAACAGACGGCGCATTAACGTTGCATGAGCGTGGGCCGCGGCGCCTCTCACCATTCTTTATTCCGGCCAATCTAATCAACCTGGCTTCGGGTCATGTTTCGATTCGCTACGGCTTTACCGGGCCAAACCATGCGGTGGTCACGGCTTGCTCCACCGGAGCGCATGCGATCGGCGACGCGACACGGCTGATTATGCTCGACGACGCAGATGTGATGGTGTGTGGCGGAACCGAGGCGGCGGTGTGCCGGCTGGGTCTTGCCGGCTTCGCTGCGGCGCGCGCGCTGTCGACCGGGTTTAACGACGACCCGCCGCGGGCCTCACGTCCGTGGGACCAGCAGCGCGACGGTTTTGTCATGGGCGAGGGCGCAGGCATCCTGGTGCTCGAGGAATACGAGCATGCAAAGCGTCGGGGGGCCAAGATTTATGCCGAGGTCATCGGATATGGCATGTCGAGCGACGCCTTTCACCTCACTGCTCCCGCGGAGAACGGTCACGGCGCCTTTCGATCCATGCGCAACGCGCTAAGGCGTGCCGGGATCGGACCTGAGAAGATCGATTACATCAACGCCCACGGGACCTCTACCCCGCTCGGTGACGAGATTGAGCTCGGTGCAGTAAAACGGCTGTTTGGCAGACACTCCTACGAATTATCAATGTCCTCGACGAAATCCGCGATCGGGCACCTGCTCGGCGCGGCCGGCAGCGTCGAGGCAATCTTCTCGATCCTCGCGATCCGCGATGGGGTGGTTCCACCGACGCTCAACCTCGAGAATCCGTCGCCCTCCTGCGACATTGATCTGGTGCCGAAGCAAGCCAAGGAACGCAAGGTGACTTACGCGCTCTCGAATTCTTTCGGCTTTGGCGGCACAAATGCCTCTCTCATTTTTGGCGGCCCGCCCTGAGGGCGCGAGCGCACGGTAGCCCATCGCAGGGTCACCGATGCGAGGTTTCCTTCGCCTCCTGACGTGGGCGGCGCTCACCGTCTCATTGCTGCTGGGGATCGTCGCGGCGGCCGGATACTGGCTCTACCGAGACCTCACAGAGCCTGGGTCGCTCACAGAAGCACGCACCGTCGTGATCCCGCCTCACATCGGCCTTGGGGAAATCGCCTCGCTCTTGTCGGAGCAAGAGGTCATCCGTCACCCTCGCTCGTTCGAGCTAGCTGCGGCACTGTCAGGCCGCGGCTCCGCACTGATGGCCGGAGAATACGAGTTTCCCGCTGGAGCCACCCCGCTCGATGCGATGGACATCATCGGCAGCGGCAAGACCGTGAAACACCGGCTGACTATCCGGGAGGGTCTAACGAGCGCCGAGATTTTGGCGTTGGTGCAGGTCGCGCCCGCCCTCGACGGCGATGCCGGCGCGATTCCGCCTGAGGGCGAGTTGATGCCGGAAACCTATCTCTATGAGTATGGGGATCGCCGCAAAGACCTGGTGCATCGCATGGAGCGAGCGATGGCGCGCGGGCTCGCTCAGGTTTGGGCAGAGCGCCAGACCGACTTGCCGTTCGCCTCGCCGCATGATCTGTTGACCCTTGCATCGCTGGTCGAAAAGGAAACCTCCCACGAGGGAGAGCGTGCCCGAATCGCAGCCGTATTCGTCAATCGACTGCGGCTGGGTATGCCGCTGCAATCGGACCCGACCGTGATCTATGCGTTGAGCGATCGCGGCACCAGCCGGTTCGATCGCCGACTAACCCGCACCGACCTCATGGTCTCATCGCCTTACAACACCTATGTAACCAGGGGCCTGCCACCGGGACCGATCGGCAACCCGGGCATGTCCGCCCTCCGAGCCGCGGCACGGCCGGCATTCACCGACGAACTTTATTTCGTCGCCGACGGCGCCGGCGGGCACGTCTTCGCAAAGACACTCGCCGAGCATAATCAAAACATCGCGCAACATCGGCAGGCCACAGTGGCGGAGCCGGTAGAAAACATCCCTGTCTCGCCCCCTACTCGGTGAGAGCGTCGCGCGACACAGTAACCCCGGAGCAGTTGATCCGCGCCCGGGGGCGCCGTTGGTGGTAGAACCGGTCGACAATAAGCGGTGCCTAGATTGTCGGGAGAGCGGCGGACCGTGAGCATTGCCAGTATGACGGGATTTGCGCGTGCGGAGGGCGCCGGGCTCGACATCGCCTGGGTGTGGGAAATGAAGAGTGTCAACGGCAAGTCACTAGACTTGCGGCTGCGGCTGCCCCCCGGTTTCGATTCGCTGGAGCCTCAGCTTCGGACGAGTTTGGTGCAGCGCTTCCGCCGAGGCAATTTCTCCGCCACGCTGACGGTGACCCGCACCGCCCCGGCGGTGGTGCGGGTGAACCGTGAGACATTGGCGCAGCTCGTCGCCCTGATAAACGAGCTCGCGGGCGAAGTCGAGGCCGCGCCGCCGCGGATCGACGGATTGCTGGCTCTGCGGGGTGTCGTCGAGATGGTCGAGGACGAATCTGATACGGTCCTCGAAAAACGCCGCCGCACGGTCCTCGATGGTTGGGCGACGGCGCTCGATCGATTGGCCGAAGCCAGGGTCGAAGAGGGCGCTCGCCTCGCCGCGGTTTTGTGCGGCCAACTCGCCGAGCTGCAGGCGCTGGTCGAGGCGGCGGCGGAATGCGCCGCGGTCCAGCCGGCTGCGATCCGCCAAAGGCTGCTAACGGCGCTGGCAGGCCTCTCCGATCTCGTCCCGGGCATGCCTGAAGAACGGGTCGCGCAGGAAATGGCTCTGCTGATCACTCGCGCTGATATCCGCGAAGAGCTCGAGCGGTTGCGGGCGCATATTGAGCAGGCCGGAGACTTGCTGCATCAGGGGGAGGCAGTCGGGCGCCGCCTTGATTTTCTATGCCAGGAGCTCAATCGCGAAGCCAATACTTTGTGCTCGAAATCGGCTGATATCGAGTTGACACGAGTGGGGCTCTCGCTGAAGGCGGCGGCTGAACAGTTCCGCGAGCAGGCGCAGAACATCGAATGACCCTCCTCCCGATCCGCCGACGCGGGTTCCTGCTCGTCCTTTCTTCCCCCTCGGGTGCGGGAAAGACGACAATAACGCGCCGACTAGTCGCGAGCGACCCTGCGCTTTCCCTATCGGTCTCGGTCACGACGCGGCCGCCGCGACACGGCGAAGTCGAGGGCCGCGACTATTATTTCATCGACCAGCCCCGCTTCGACGAGATGATCCAGCAGGGCGAACTCCTGGAACATGCGACGGTTTTCGGAAACTGCTACGGCACACCGCGCGCGCCGATCGAGGAGGCGCTGGCCGCGGGGCGCGACGTCGTCGGCGATGTCGACTGGCAGGGGACCCAGCAACTCGCCAAGAGCGTACCGCCCGATCTCGTCTCAGTGTTCATCCTGCCGCCGAGCATCGCCGCGCTCGCATCGCGGCTGAGCGCACGCGCCCAGGACAGCGCCGCGGTGGTCGCCGCGCGCATGGCCAAATCGGCGGAGGAAATGAGTCACTGGCCGGAATACGATTACGTGATCGTCAACCGCGACATCGAGGAAAGTGTCGCGCAAATCCGAGCCATCGTGACCGCCGAAAGATTGCGGCGAACCCGCTTGCTGGGCCTTAATGACTTTGTCGTTAGCCTGCGCACCAACCGACCGACAAAGCGCGAGTAAGTGCTCATCGATCTTGGTTCGCGGCGCTCTAGAGGTGTGGATTCGCGGCGCGCGCCAGCGCGCAGAATTGCTCGACGGTGAGGTCCTCGGCGCGCGCCGTCGGCACGATCTGCGCGGGTGTGAGCAGCGCATCCATCGAGATCCCGAGCGGCTTGAGGCTGGTGCGGAGCATCTTGCGGCGCTGGCCGAAAGCGGCGGCCGTAACGCGTTCGAGCGCGAGCATCCGTGCTGGGGCAAGCGGTTCGGCGCGAGGGAGGATGCTGACGACGCTGGATGTCACTTTGGGGGCTGGAGAAAAGGCGCGGGAGGGGATTTCAAAGAGGATCTGCACCTCTGCGAGCCATTGAACCAGCACCGAAAGCCGGCCATACGACTTGCTGCGAGGCGCCGCGGTCAAGCGCTCGGCGACCTCGCGCTGGAACATTAGGGTCAAGCTCTCATAGTCGTGGATCCGCTCGAGCCAGCGGAGAAGCAAGAGAGTGCCGATGTTGTAGGGAAGGTTCGCGACAATTTTGCGCGGTGCGTCCGATAATTCGGCTGGATTGAGCCTCAGGGCGTCGCCGGCGACCGGCTCGAGGCGCTCCGGATAAGCCGCAGCAAGCTCGCGCAGGGCGGCGAGACAGCGTGGGTCGCGCTCGATCGCGACGACCCGGCGCGCACCGGCAGCGAGCAACGCTCGGGTCAATCCGCCGGGGCCGGGGCCGATCTCGACGACTGTCGCATGATCAAGGCGCCCGGCGGCGCGGGCTATCCTGCCCGTTAGGTTGAGGTCGAGGAGGAAATTCTGCCCGAGGCCCTTACGAGCGATGATCCCATGCCGCGCGATGACCTCGCGAAGGGGTGGCGGCGAGGATGGAGGGGGATCGCGGATCAGGCGGCAGCCTGCCGTCTCGCGGCCATTTGGGCAGCGAGCCGTAAGGCGGCGATCAGGCTGTCCGCGCGCGCAGTGCCACGACCGGCGATGCCGAATGCCGTTCCATGATCGGGCGAAGTGCGCACGAAGGGCAGCCCGAGCGTCACGTTGACGGCGCCGTGAAAGTCGATCGTCTTGATCGGGATCAGCGCCTGATCGTGATACATGCACAGCGCGGCATCGTAAGAGCGACGCGCCTCAACATGAAACATAGTGTCGGATGGCAACGGGCCACGGGCATCGATCCCGGCCGCCCGTAATTCGGCGAGAGCCGGCTCGATGACGTTGATCTCTTCGTCGCCGAGAGCGCCGGTCTCGCCGGCATGAGGGTTCAAGCCGGCAACCGCGAGTATCGGTGCCCCGATGCCGAAATCTTGGCGCAGCGCTGCCGCTGTTACGCGGCCAGCATGAGCAATGCCTGCCGAAGAAAGGCTTGCGATTGCCCGACCCAGCGCCAGATGAATGGTGACCGGGACGGTCCGCAGAGTCGGGCAAACTAGCATCATGACCGGGGCGTCCACGGCACCGGCGAGTTCCGCGAGATATTCCGTATGGCCCGGATGTCGAAAGCCGGCACGATAAAGGCTGTCCTTGTGGATCGGGTTCGTCACGAGCGCTGCAGCGTGGCCGCTTCGCACGTCGTGAACGGCGGTTTCGATCGCGCCGAGGACGGCCGGCGCATCGGCCGGATCAGGATGACCAGGCCGGGCACGGATTGCACCGCCGATCGATGCGACCGGGAGTGCCTCTTCAAATACGCCGACCGCTTCATCTGGGCAGTCGATCGGTCGAACCCCCACTGGCCAATCGAGACGTCGAGCGAGCGAAGCCAGACGATCGGGATCATCGATCAGGTAAAAGGGGGGTACGCCTTTGGCGCGGTCGAGCCAGGCTTTGAGTGCGATCTCGCCGGCGATGCCGGCCGGCTCGCCCATCGTCATAGCGAGCGGGAGGGTCATCGAAGCCTAAACTCTGACGTCGACAAAAGCAGTGCGCCGCAGGTCTCGCATATAGCGCCGTGCCAGCGTGTCGAGGCGTTGCCGCATCAGAGTTTCGGCGATCTCCTCTCGCGTCGGAACGGTTGCGGCGCTGGGGGCTACTTTTTCGCAAACCATAATCACCCCGACCCCGTTCTTTTGAACGATCGGCTGCGATGACCGCCCCGCTTCCAGCCCAAGCACGATATTGCGCATGCCTGGAGCGATCTGGTCAACGCGGAGGCGACCCTCACTCGACAATTGCGCGGATCCTTTTTCCTTCCCGATTTTGAGCAGTTCCTCGCAATTCTTCGCGGTCAGCTTGGCGTTTTGCGCTTCCGTGATGGCCGCTCGGCGCATCGCCTCGGGTGCCTGAGGCGGCAAGGGAAATACGATCTGGACGAGGTGCAGCAACGTATCTTCCGCACCGGCCGAACGTCCCGAGCGTCGGTCGAGGACGAGCAGCAAATAATACCCTGCCCCAGTTCGAAGAGGGGGCGACAACTCGCCTGGCCGCATCTGCGCAACCATCTTGCCGAGTTCGGAGTTGAGCTGCTCGGGGCGCACCCACCCGATATCACCCCCGACTGCCGCAGTTGCGGATTGGGAGAATTGCTGGGCTATGGCGGAAAATCGAGCCCCTTGACGCATTTGGTCGGAGAGACGTTCGGCGAGGCGCCGCACTTCCTCTTCCTGTTGCGGGTTGTCGACAGCTAGAAAAATTTCGGCGACCCGGCTTTGCGGCTCGTTCACCGTCTCTTGCGCGCGCTTCAGCGCGTAGTCAATCTCCTCGTCGGAGACGACGTTGGTTTGCGACAAGAGCCTGCGCACAAGCTTCGCCCAAACGATCGACGCGGTCAGCTGATCGACTAGCGCGCTGCGCTCGATGCCACGCTGCTTCAAGGCCTGGTCGAGCTGACCGGGCTGCATGTTGTTCTGTTTTTCGATCTGGGCGACCGCCTTGTTGATCTCTTCCTCGGTCGCCGTGATGTTTTGGCGTTTGGCCTCCTGCATCTGCAATTTCTCGTCAACGATCGTCCGCAGCACCTGATTGGCGATGCGCTGTCGCGTTTCTGGCGAGTCGGTCAGGTTCGACGACAACATGACCATTCTGAGGCGTGATCTGATGTCGGCGACCGATATAACCTCGTCGTTGACGACCGCCGCGATTCGCGTTTCCGGGGGCTGACCCGCCTGCGGCTGCTCTGAAGCTTGCGGCGCCGGGGCCGATGGTGCCCGCGCAGCTACAGCGGAAGCCGAAAAACCGCCCGACACGACCAGCAACATGCCGAGCCAGCGAATGACAGTCATCGACAGCAAACCCTGCTCCTCAAAGCGGTCTATTTCAGGTTACACTTTTCCGCTGGTGATGTCGCCGGTTGGCAATAACTTCTCCAGCTTATGTCGGCTTAGCCGATCTCAGCTACGGCTGAGGCGCGCCGGAAATGGATGCGACAGTAGCGCCGATCTCGCCGAGATTCTTGAACACAAGGCTGAACAGCACCGAATATCCCGGGGTAACATCGCCGCTACGAATTCCCGATTGTGTCACCGTGCCGATAAAGGCCATGCACTCGTCCTGGTAGATCGCCGATAACGATCCGTAGAGACTTGCGCTGGAGGCTTGCGGCGTCGGAACGTTGTTTACCAAAGTGGTGCTGCTGATCAGGTTGACCGTTTCCGCCACTTGCATCGACCAATAGCGCGTTAACTTGGCCGTGGCGGAAATGGAGAGCTGCTCACGTTTTCCGTAAAGGACGTTCTGGCCGGTAGTGGGGTTGGTTACCTGCTCGCCTTGGGTTTGTGCCGGAAGATAAACAAAATTGCTGTTGATGCGCAAAGCCGGGGGTCCAACGCTTACGCCAACTTGCTGGGTTTGAGTACCCCAAGGGCTCGTACTAAAGCGGAAACGATAAATCAAATCGAGATAGCTGTTGGGCGATAGGGTCAACCGCCCCACCATGTTCGACAGCCGTTTCTCCGCACCCGAGCCGATCGGCAAAAAGGGATTGGGTTGAGCACGGTAGCTTTGGCCGACCAGTAATCGGTAGCTGCCGCCCTGCTTATCATAGAGCCCCAGCTTGGTTCCGTAATCGACCCGCTGGCCGGTATCGAGCACATCGTAGCCCGCCAAGCGATCGCGGCGAAACAAATCGGTGTCGGTGAACTGAAACGACAGACTGTCCTCGTCGGGGATATTTCGCCGATTGCCACTGCCGGGCGCGACGAAACCACCAACAATCGGCTCGACCAGCTCCGTCATGTCCTCGCCGCGATGGATCAGCGGGTAACTCCAGACAAGGCCGAGCTGAGGAAACGTCCGGCCTGTGACAAAATTGGTGGCGGTCGGCGCCAAGGCGGGCTGCCCGTTTTGCGGGAAGAACGCGGACGGCAGCTCAGGGTTCGATACGCTACTGAGATCGCCGATCGAGTAGCCGTCGCCGCGCAGACCCGCCGAAAAATTGTATTGTCCACCGAGCGGGTCGCGGAAGCTGCGATCCCATTCTGTGCCAAGTGAGAGGCGGCGGGTTTGGGTGCCGACTTCGCGGACGATGTCGAGGAGGTTGGCATTGAGGTTCCAGCGCCCGCCGAGCGCATCCGGCGCGCTCTGCCAATCGCGGTTGGCGACCGGCAGCACAATCGGCTGCGTGGAATCGCCAAGACCAGGCAGAAGCGGTTGAAATATGTAGGCATTGACGTCAGTGGAAGCGCGAGGTTCGAAGCCTTCGAGATAAGCGCGGCTGATCATCGCATTGAGCAACGGGTTACCAAAGCCAAACCGCAGCAGATAGGTCTGATCTGAGACGCGCTGGACGTCGAGCCCGGTACGGTAGGTCTCGTTCAAGTCAAATACGCTGTGCTCGTCGATGTGGCCGCGCCATTTTTCGCCTTGGCTTGACGTGCTATCGCCCGAACCGACATTGCTGTGGTTGAGACTGCCGACGGCGTCGAGCGTGCCGTTGCCGAAACGCTCACGGTACTCTGCTTCAGCCAACGGGCCGGCTCTAGTATAAAAGCGCGGGGCCAATGTCAGGTCTTTATCTGGTCCGAGCACGAGGTAATAGGGGATCGTGATGTGCGCGCCGAGGGTGTTCGAGCTGCCTATCGAAAGCGGGAGAAAGCCGCTTGCCCGTTTGACCGAAGGATCGGGCACTGTCAGATAGGGGGTATAGAAGACCGGCCAGCCGTCGATCTCCATGACTGCGTCGCGGAACTCGACCAGCCGCAACTCCTTGTCGTGGTCGATCTCGCGCGCCTTTAGCTGCCATGCCGGCGGCGCGCTCGGATCGTCCCTGCAGAGATCGCATGGTGAATACACGCCGCGCTTCAGCTCGGTGCGGTTCCCGTTCGTTCGCCGGGCGGTATTGGCAGCGAGCCGCGAGCGGTCGGCGAGGAGCATTCGCACGTTTTTGGCAAAACCCTCATTCATCGAGTCTCGCAACTCCATGAAATCAGCAAAGACTATCTCGCCAGAGGGTTGTGAAAGACTAACATTTCCCGATGCAGTAACGGTATCGGTCCGCTGGTTATAAGAAACAATATCGGCGAGCAAGACTTGTCCATTTTGCGCGATTTCCACATGACCGCGAGCTACCGTGAGGGCAAGCTGTTCATCGTAGTTGATCTCGTCGGCACGAAACACGATTGGGGCATTCTTGTCCTGAGGGCCGCCCCCGATGGCAAACTGGGCGGCAGCGGAGGACAAGGCGCTGATCACGAAGACCGCACTCAGGAGGGCGCAACTCGCCAATCGCCGGCCGACATCCCGGCAAACGTAGTTCAGTTTTCGCCACATCAGCCGTCTTCCAGATGCAGCAGCATCGAAACGCCGAAGACGAGGCTCACACCAGTCGGAGTCCAGGCAGCAAGAGTAACCGGAACTTTAGCGGAGAGTCCGAGAGCAAATATGACGTCCGACAGAAAATACAAAAAGAAGCCGCTGACCACGCCACCAATGATCATTAAAGTCGCGCCGCTCCGCCGTTGCATGCGCAAGCTGAAGGTCGCCGCCACCAAAACCATTGTGCACAACAAAAACGGGCGGGCCAGAAGCACATTAAACTGTAGACGGTGGCGCTGCGCCGAGAATCCCGATTGCTCGAGCAAGCTGATGAAACCCGGCAGGTCCCAGAACGACATCGTGTCGGGTGATGCGAAGCTCTCTTCGATCTTACGGGGGGTCAGGGTGGTCGCCAGACGCCACTCATCGAAGGATTGTGGGAGTTCATTTGGTGACGACCTAGTGCCATTCTCGATTACCCAGTCACCGCCCTCGAGCTTCGCCTTTGCCGCGTCGATCCTCGAAGTAAACTGTGTCCCAGCATTAAAGAAAAATAGAGTGACTGGATCGAGGGTCATTTGTGGTGAAGCAAATTTTCCGGCGTGTATTACGATTTGATTGCCGCGCTGATCGCTTTGTCGGAGCCAAAGCCCCGCGTTTGACAGCGAAAGTTGATCCGACCCCTGGCGAAGGACATGACTCTCTAATTTTTCATAAGCGGCCTGGGTAAAGGAAGCGACTGGGTTAAATATCGTTACGGCGATGATGCCAATGAGGACCGCGACAACCAATGCCGGCGTGAGGAATTGCCAGACTGAGACACCCGCGGCCCGAGCGACGACAAGCTCGTTGTTTCGTGTCAGCCGCCAGAAGGCGAGCATCGTGCCGAATAGGATGGCGAAGGGCAGTACCTCCTGCGCGGTGTGGGGGAGCTTCAGCGCGGCCATTTCCAACAGCAGCCACAGGGTGGCTTGTAGCTTGGTGCCGCCGCGACGGATTAGCTCGACGTAATCGAGCAAGAAGGTGATAAAGACCATGCCCAAGAAGACGCCGCAGAACCATGCAAAAAACTGGCGCGCGACGTAGGCTGAAAAGGTTTTCGCGAGCAGCACGGCTCCCCTCCCGACCCCTTTGATTGTGTCAGCTTGCCGGTCGGGTCGCGAGCATGGACCGGCGGAAACCGAGCCTGATGCCCCCTTGCAGCAGAATTCCAAACCCCAGCGCCAATGGCAAGAGGGTGGTCACATACATCAGAGGGACCGCCGACGCGGAACGAGAAGCGATGTTATTCACCCAGAGGTCGGCCAGTTCGAACAGGAACGCTAGACCGACTGCCATAAGGACACGGTTCAGCTGGCCACGGCGATTGAGCTCTCCAGGCAAGAGGCAAGCGAGCGGAATCAAGGAAAAGCTGAACGCAGACAGCGGCACGAGAATGCGGTTGTGCGCCTCGACGATGAAACCTTGGCGAAGTGAACCGTCGGCATCGGCAGGAGGAAGGAACAGCTCGTCGAGAAAGCGTTCTTGCGCCTCACGAAAGCGGCCAACCGGCGCGTCTTGCAGGGTCTCGAGATCAAGCGTGTAACTGTCGAAGGTCAACAGAGAGAGCTTGTGGGTCTCGGTATCAAATTGCTGGCGATTTCCGTTCACCATGACGATGCGAGCGCCGGTTGGCGAATCGACAAACGCGCCACGCTCGGCCACGATGGTGACTTGCCGCTGCGGATTTCGGCTATCGTTGATCAGCAGCCCCGTCACCTCTCCCCGATCGTCACGGCTGCGGACATAAATTGTGATCTTGTCCGAAATCGTCGTGAAAGTGCCTTCTTGGACTAGGCTCGAGACAAAGCGATTGCGGATTTCGAACTGCAAATCCTTGAAGGCGCGATTCGAAGCCGGGAGGAAGTAGACGGATAAGCTCATCAGAATAAGGAAGGCGACCCCGGCTAGCATCAACACCGGCTTGGCGAGCGCGACGTGACTCAATCCGGCCGACCGCATCACGACGAGTTCGCTTTCGGTGATCAATCGGTTAAAGGTGAACAAAACGGCAATGAATGCGCCGATCGGCAGCACAATGTCGAGAAAGCGGGGCAGGATCAGGACTGCGAGATAGAGAAATACGTCCGCTGATAACCCACGGTTGACGATCAGATCAATCAGACGAAGCGATTGGGCAAGCCAGATCGCGGCGCTGAGTGCGGCGGTTACAAAGATCATGACGCCAAGACACTGGCGCAAGATGTAGCGGTCGAGCCTTGCCATCGCCGCAAGATCATAAGGAACGTGGCTAAACCCGGCCAGATCCGTTTCCCGATGCGCGGAGGGTTTGCTTGTCACTGGCGCTAACTCTCTGGCTTGATTATGTATCGCGGGCTGTTTTTGAAGTAGCGAGCGCGCCTGCTCCCTCAATCTTTTCGAGGTTGCAACATGAAGATCAGCTTTGCCGAGCCTGACCTGCCTCGATCCGGGGCCGTGGTCGTCGGGGTATGGGAAGAGGGAGTACTGACGCCTACCGCAAGACGTCTCGACCAGGCGACTGCCGGGGCGATTGCCCGCGCGATCTCCGCCGCGCCCCGATTCCATGGCAAGAAGGACGAGCTGCTACCAATCCTTGGTCCGCCAAATCTATCGGTAAGCCGAATCGTGCTCGCTGGTCTCGGCAAGCCAAATACTACGAATTCCCGCTCCGTCGAGCAGCTGGGCGGTAATCTGGTGGCTCACTTGAACCGGGCCGGGGAAACGCAGGCCACTTTTTCGATCGAGTTGGGCGAGCAGGCCCCGATCGGTCCGGCCGAGGCGGCCGCTCAGCTCGCTTTTGGCGCGCAGCTCAGGTCCTATCGATTTGACAAATACAAGACTAAAGAGAAACCCGAGCAGAAGCCGTCCTTGTCGCACCTAACGGTCATGACCGCTGCCGCGGCGGCCGCACGGCGCGCTTTCAAGCCCTTGCAAAAGACTGCGGATGCGGTGTTCTTCACCCGCGATCTTGTATCGGAACCAGCGAACGTAATCTATCCCGAGACCCTGGCGAGGCAGGCGGAACGCCTTACCGAGCTCGGCGTCAGAGTCGAAACGTTCGACGAAAACAAGATCCGCGATCTCGACATGAACGCGTTGCTCGCGGTCGGACAAGGCAGCGTGCGGCCGCCGCGTGTTGTCGTCATGGAATGGCGCGGCGCCAAGGGGGCCGGCGATCCCAGCGCCAGCAAGCCTCTGGCTTTCGTCGGTAAGGGGGTCACCTTCGATACCGGCGGCATCTCGATCAAGCCTGCCGCCGGCATGGCCGATATGAAATGGGACATGGCCGGCTCGGCAGTGGTCATCGGCCTTATGAAACTACTCGCCGCCCGCAAAGCCAAAGTAAATGCGGTAGGGGTCGTCGGTCTTGTCGAGAATATGCCTTCAGGTAACGCCCAACGCCCCGGCGACATCGTCGTCTCGATGTCAGGTCAGACTATCGAGGTGTTGAACACCGACGCCGAGGGCCGGCTGGTACTCGCGGATGCGCTTTGGTACTGCCAGAACCGCTTCGAGCCTAGGCTGATGATCGATCTGGCGACCCTGACGGGCGCGGTCATCGTCGCGCTTGGCCATCATCGCGCCGGTCTGTTTTCGAACAGCGACGAACTCACCGACCGGCTGATCGAGGTCGGCAAGGCGGTCGGCGAACAAGTTTGGCGCCTGCCCTTGGCCGAAACCTATGATCGCGAGATCGACAGCGATGCGGCCGACGTAAAAAATATTGGCAGCGGGCGGGCCGGGGGCAGCATCCTCGGCGCACAATTTCTCCAGCGATTTGTTAATGACGTCCCATGGGCGCATCTCGACATCGCCGGCACGGCCTGGTCGACAAAGGACGCCGCGACCGTACCCAAGGGTGCAACCGCATTCGGCGTCAGGCTCCTCGACCAACTCGTCTCGCAGTATTACGAAAAAGAATAGATCGGGCGGAAATCGATCTCCCGCGGATGGGTCGCGCTTGGCCGAAGTCGGTTTCTACCACCTTCTGACGACCTCGCTCGAGCGGGCCTTGCCGAGGCTCATCGAGCGCGCATGGTCGCAGGGCTACCGGATTGTGGTCAGGGCGGCTTCTCCTGAAAGGGTCGAGCATATCAACGCAGCGCTGTGGAGTTACGGGGAGGCCTCCTTCCTCCCGCACGGTTCCGCTCGCGACGGGAATGCGGAGGTGCAGCCGATCTGGCTCACCCATCGGGATGAGAACCCGAACAACGCTTCGATGATCGTAGTCGTTGATGGTTTGGAAGCTCAGGATCTCCGGTCTTTTTCACGCTGCGCCGATCTCTTTGACGGTAATGACGCGAATGCAGTGGAGGCAGCGAGGGGCCGCTGGCGCCAGGCTCGGGAGGCCGGACACGATTTGACGTATTGGCAGCAGACAACAACAGGCTGGGAGCGAAAGGGGTGAAGGGGCGGTGTCTTGCCGCCCGTTGTCGCTCGTCCTTCCGCTCGATATAACCGCTCGGTTTTCCCCAGGTGAGAGACGCGGATGGACATCGAGCGGACACTGTCGATCATCAAGCCGGACGCAACACGGCGCAATCTCACTGGCGCTATCACCGAGCGCTTAGAAAAACGAGGACTCCGCATCATTGCTCAAAAACGCATTCAGCTTTCGCGCGCACAGGCCGAACGCTTCTACGCAGTGCATGCGCAGCGTCCATTCTACCGGGATCTCGTCGCATTCATGAGCTCGGGTCCTGTCGTTGTCCAGGTGCTCGAGGGACCCGATGCCGTCGCACTCAATCGCGAGATTATGGGGGCGACCAACCCGGCAGACGCCGCTACGGGAACGATTCGCAAGGATTTTGCCGAATCTATCGAGGCGAATTCGGTACATGGATCGGATTCACTTGAAAATGCCGCGCAGGAGATCGCCTTTTTCTTCTCCACGATAGAAATCTGTCCTTAGTGAGAGACGCAGAGCAACCCGAGACCGCGGCTAAGCGCGCGGGCGTTGCAACGGCTGCAAATAGCGACCAAGAACCCACCCGGAGCGCCTTCGGTATTCGTTCATCCTCGCAACTGATCGCTGGGCAGATTACCCCGTGGTTCGAAGCAAGTCTCGAAGCTGCCACGCTAATGTTTTTTCCACTCCTTGTCTTGGTGCCGCGCGGGGTGGCGGCGCTCGTCTCCGTTGCTGGGCTATGTGGGGCGGGGCAGGTCCTGTCGACGAGACGAAACATGTTGAGCCCTGCTCTGGGCTTCACGGCGGCGCTGCTCGGATGTTTGCTCCTTTGGGGGGCCGTGTCCGCTTTGTGGTCGCTTGATCCGATCCGAAGCTTGCTCGTCGCGGCGCGGCTCACCGGGTTGTTTGTTGCCGGGCTCGCACTCGTTGCCGCGGCGAGTTCCGTCGCGGCGCCCGCTCGGCTGACGCTTTTGCTGGTCGCCGGATTGATACTCGGGATCGTTATGGCTTTGACGGAACTCGTAACGGGGGGCGCGCTGAGCTCGTATTTTTCGGAGCGGGCGTATCAAGCGGCTCGACTGAACCAAGCATCGATCGCATTTGCTGTCCTGGTGTTGCCGGTTGGGGCAACGCTGGTCTCCTTCGGCTACAAAATTTGCGCCACCTTGCTCGCCATAGCTACGGTTGGGACCATCTACGCACTCGCCGGCACGGCCGCGAAAGCAGCGTTGATCGCGGGCCTGCCGATGGGCCTGTTCCTCTACCGCTCAGGCCCCGTTGCCGCCCGTGCTGCCGCGGTGATCTCGATTATCATCGTCGTTACCGCGCCATTGAGTTTTGCCAGACTGGCACGACTTCCAGCGCTGAGCGAAAGCGCTGATAGCGTGAAACTCTCAGCGGGACACCGGCTGTTGATTTGGTCTTTCGCCGGTGATCGGATTGCCGAGCAAGCACTCGGCGGCTGGGGGCTCGACTCCTCGCGAGCCATTCCGGGGGGCGAAGACCCAATCAGACCCGGCGAGACTTGGCTGCCGTTGCATCCGCATAATGCGCCTTTGCAGCTGTGGCTCGAGCTGGGTGTCCCAGGGGCCGCGTTGTTCGCATTTGGAGTCGCGCTGGTATGGCGCGCGCTCGCTTACGCCGGCTGGCCGCCGCTGTTCTTTGCGGCGGCAGGTGGTAGCCTAACCATCGCATTCGTGGGCTGCTTCGCCACCTACGGCATTTGGCAGGAATGGTGGCTTGGCACATTGTGGTTTTCACTCTTTCTTGTTTTGATCATGGCGCGGGTGGTTGGCCGCCCGGCTCGTAATGCAGATGCGCCAATTAGAATTTCGCGCGGTTCTGGGCCTATAACGTGAATATCGCAAGCCCAATGAGGATGATGATTATTGCGGCAAGCACGTATTTTAGGAGTCGGGTGAAGCCGATCCATCCCTGACGATGCCGCTCGAGCTCGGGATCAATCGCGGCCATAGCTTCCTCGTCTGCCAGAACTTTGGACAGAGGTATAGACTAAGCAGACGGCAAGGCAAGAGGCCGCGCCGGCGTGTCCCGCGGATTAAGCGCAGCAATCTCCGGGACCTGCCAGCGGTCAATTTCAACCTGACCGGCAACGACCCTAACCCTCCCCTCCGCAATCAGCCGGAGCGCCAGAGGGTATAGCCGGTGCTCGACCCCGAGGATGCGCGCTGCTAAACGCCCTTCATCGTCGCCGGGATGAACTGGAACGACTGCCTGGGCGATGATCGGGCCGTTGTCGAGCTCGGGCCGAACGAAATGAACCGTGCAACCAGAGAAACGAACACCCGCCGCCAGCGCTTGCCGCTGAGCGTGCAGGCCGCGGAAGGCGGGGAGAAGCGATGGATGAATGTTGACCATCCGATCGTGCCACGCCTCAACGAAACTGCGATCGAGCACCCGCATAAACCCGGCCAGACAGATAAGCTCGATCCGCCGTTCGCGCAGCAACTCGCCGGCCTCCGCCGCAAAGGCGTCTCGGTCGCGATGCGGTACGACCACGGTGGGAATTCCAGCTGCTTCCGCCAACCTGAGACCCGGCGCTGCCGGGCGGCTGCTGATAACGAGAGCGATCTCCGCGGGATAGCCCAGATCGCTGCAAGCGTCGATCAGCGTCTGCAAGTTTGATCCGCGGCCTGAGATCAAAACACCGACTCTCAGCCGTGCCATCACGGCGCTCCGGGGGGTGTGCCGCGTTGCCGGTGCGCGGCAGGCTCGGCTGTCGATGGCGTCCTCGCGAAAACTGGTGTATGACCGCCAAGCGGCGGCCGGCAATCGCAACATATTGGATCGGGGGCAGTTTGCAATGGCTCTGCGGGCGGTGACCGCAATCGCCAAAACGCAACTGCCTCGGCGGTGCGCTTGCCGCCTCTTGCTGTTGCTCGCTCTAGCCATTCAGGCCGTGCCGGCGCGGGCGGAGGCTTCCGACGAGGCCTACTCCGCGACCGTCAAGGTCGATGCGACGGCCGACACCGCCGCCGCGGCGAGAGAGTCGGCGCGCACTGATGGGCAGAGGCGGGCACTCACGGCGGTGATCGAGCGTCTGTCAGGGTCGCCGGAAACCACCAAGCTACCAAAGCTCGATGATAAGGCCATTACGGACCTCGTCGATAGCTTTGAGGTGGCGAACGAACGGATGTCCGCGGTGCACTACGTCGCCGATTACACCTTCCACTTTCGCCCATCCAAAATCCGCCGCCTAGTCCGGGTCGCGGACAGCGCTGTGCCGGATAGCGGTGGCAAGACGACGGCGGAGAGTGGAGCCAAGACTTCCGGCGACGCCGACATTAGGTCGATCGTCGTTCTTCCGGTCTACAACGATGGTGCGAGCCTTGTCCTGTGGGACGACCCTAACGAGTGGCGTTCCGCCTGGGCGCAGCGTTCGCCGGGATCCGGACCCACCCGCCTTACCCTCCCACTCGGAGATGCCAAAGATCTGGCGCTGATCGATGCGGCGAAGGCGCAATCCGGGGTATCTGAAGCGCTGAATTCGGTGGCTCAACGGAATGGCGGCTCCGAAGCAGTTGTGGCAGTGGCGACCACCCGGCGACAAGGCGGCGACCTCGCTGGGATCGAGGTAAGCGTCAAGCGATACCGCTCGGGCCGCCTTGTGGATACGCAAGGAAGATCGTTTGACGCCAACCCTGGCGAGGGCGAGGCAGACTTTCTCAGGCGCGTTGCGGATGCGGCGGCAGCGGATATCGAGAACAGTTCCAGAAGTAATACCGACTCGCATACCAACCAACAGGCGAGCGTCACGGTTATCGTCCCGATCAACAGCCTAAGTGACTGGCTGCGGGTACGTGACCGGCTCGCCTCGATAACATCGATTCGCAAGGTGAACCTACTGTCACTCAATCGCCAGGAGGCGAGGATAGAAGTTAAATATGTCGGCAGTCAGGACCAGCTGAAATCTAGCCTTTCCGAGGTCAGTCTTGATCTTGGCGGCGGCGATCCGGTATGGAGAATCCAGTCTTCGGGCGCAGCGAGCTCGCGCTAACTTCGCCCGATGGAGAACCTCCACAAGGACAATGTTGATAGGGGTGGTACGGCTTCATCGCGGTCTCCGGGAGTTCGGGTCGTGCCGCCTCGTTCTGCGAGGCGGCTCCGCCAAGCGGGAAGCTGAACCCTGACAATGAGCCAGCTTGGGCTCAATTTGCCGAACCTGATCTCACTGGGACGCCTTCTCCTGGTGCCGCTGGCGATTGTGCTTATCCTCGAGGGCAGCTATTGGGGTGCGCTCTGGGTTTTCGTTGTCGCCGGCGTCTCGGACGCGGTGGATGGCTTCATCGCCCGCAAATTCAACCGGCGCACGCCGCTGGGCGCCCTGCTGGATCCGCTCGCAGACAAGGTTCTGCTCGTCAGCGTCTATGTCGCTTTGGGCATTGCCGGGCAATTATGGACGTGGCTCGTCGTCCTCGTCGTGTTTCGCGACATCATGATCGTTGGCGGATTTTTATTGATTCAGGTGATCACACCGGTGCCCAAACCCATTCGCCCGCTGTTCATCAGCAAGGTGAACACAGGCGTCCAAGTAGCACTGGTCTGGTATGTGCTCGCACGGCGTGGTTTTGACGCCGAACCCGGTTTGTTCGATGTTGTTCTGGGTATCGCAGCTGCCCTGACGACAGTCGCTTCGGGTTTATTGTACCTGGTGCGGTCGGCTCGGATCCTCGGCAGTTCGGAGCAGTTTCTTTGAGCCGCGCGTTTGGCTCGGCTCCCTGCCTGCGACAACCGCGACGAGGGTGCTGGCGCGCTTCGACCTCAATCGTTATCGTCATGGCGTCGTCTGCAGTCCGCGGCGGCTCGTGCCCCGTTGAGCGGTTTTGACTTCCGGAACAATGATTCAGTTGACCTTGAGTTTCTCCGGCCACACAGCGCTCGGCCGCTCTGACTTCCTCGTCTCGGAGAGCAACGCCGCGGCCATAGGCTGGATCGATCGCTGGCCCGATTGGCCCGCGAGCACACTTTTGCTGCACGGCCAGCCGGGTTGCGGCAAGACGCATCTGGCTCGGTTGTGGTGCGAGCGCGCATCAGCGGTCATCCTGACCGGTGAAACACTGGACGAGGAAACGGTGGCCGATCTCGTCGCGCGCCGCAGGCATCGAATTGCGATCGACGATGCCGAGCGGGCCCCCGAGGCGGCCCTCCTCCACCTTTACAATTGGTGCTCGGAATGCCGAGGCAGCCTTCTGATCACCAGCCGAGCCCCACCCGCCTGGTGGGGCATTGCGCTGGACGATCTCGGCTCGCGATTGCGTGCCGCGGCTTCCGTCGACATCGGCTCGCCCGACGACGCGTTGCTTGGCGCGATCCTCGTCAAGCATTTTGCGGATCGCCAGCTAATCGTCGCGCCGGAAGTGATCGCTTATCTGACCAAGCGCATGGAGCGATCGTTTGCAGCAGCCGCGGACATCGCCGCGCGTCTTGACGCTGCCGCATTGCGCGAGAAATTTGCGATCACCGTTGCGTTTGCCCGCGAGGTCTTAGCACAAAGCGGTGATCAATCCTTCTCGCCCGCCAGCGATGCAGGGGTGACGTAGTCAACCAGCCTGTGACGCGACAATACGAGCGTCGACCAGGGTCCCGAAATTTCGAAGCTCGCACACGCGGTAGTCGGAAACTTCCCCAACGCGAGCACGGGGAAACCAGGCGAATTTGTCTCCCCAAGGGTAACTGCGAGTTCATGAAGCCCAGGATTGTGACCAATTAGAAGGACGTTGACCTCCTCCTCGGAGAGACGGCGCAGGCGATCCATCAGATCCTCTTGGCTTGCGGCGTACAGTTCATCCTCGATCACGTAACGCGGCGTCACGGCGAACTTGGCAAGAACGAGCTCGAGTGTCTCCCGCGTCCGAAGCGCGCTCGAGCAAAGTACGAGGTCGAGCGGGCCGACCGTGTTGGCAAGATGTTTACCGATGCGTCGTGCCGCTTCACGGCCACGCCGGTTTAGCGCCCGCTCGCGATCCTCGACATTTTCTTTCCAGCTGGATTTGGCGTGGCGAAGCAGATGCAACATCTTCATGATCGGCCTCCGCGCCACGCGGCAACTGCTCGGGTTGTTGGAACCGCGAAGACATCGTTGCACGAATTCCTTCGCCGCGCCATGTGTGGCGAATTAGTGAGGCCTCGGCTGTCTACAACCGCGATGTCATGACAGACTTTCACCCTGAGGATAAAATCCGTCTGGACCAGCCCGTTTGGGGTCCATCGGGAGAGCGGCAGTGAACGCCAGCGTGCAAGCGGTTGAAACCGGATCGGTCGACTTCCATTCCGAGGCACGCTTCATCAATCGCGAGCTCTCCTGGCTAGCTTTCAATGAGCGGGTTCTAACCGAAGCCGATAATCTGTCCCATCCGCTTCTCGAGCGGCTGCGGTTTTTGTCGATCTCGGCAGGCAATCTCGATGAATTCTATATGGTGCGCGTAGCTGGCCTCAAAGGTCAGCATCTCGCCGGCATCAAGACGGTCAGTCAGGACGGCCTCACGCCGGCCCAGCAGCTAGATGCCATCCGGCAGCGAGCTGGCAAGTTGATGGCCGACCAGCAGGTTACCTGGTTGTCGTTGCGCCAGCAGCTCGACGAAGCCGGAATTTGCGTTATCGAACCGAGCGATCTCGAGCCTCGTGATCGGACATGGCTCGAAGACCGGTTCATGGCAGAAGTCTTTCCGGTCCTGACACCGCTCGCAATTGATCCCGCTCATCCGTTCCCGTTTGTCGCCAATCGCGGCTTTGGCTTGGCCCTCGAGCTTGAGAGGGTCAACGACAGTGTTCGTCTACAGGCACTGACCCTCATCCCGTCTTCGATCGACCGATTTATTCGTTTGCCCGGAACCCGGATTCGGTTCCTGCCGATCGAGCAAATGATTGCACTGTTCCTGGATCGTCTGTTCCCCGGCTTTGCGGTTGCCTCTCAGGGTGTCTTCCGGCTGTTGCGCGACAGCGAAGTGGAAATCGAGGAGGAGGCGGAGGACTTGGTGCAACTATACGAGACCGCGCTGAAACGACGTCGGCGCGGTCACGCGATCCATCTTGCGGTCGATTCGACGATGCCAGCCGATCTCCGCCGCTTTCTGATGGAAAAATTCGATGTCACCCCCGCAGATGTCTTCGCCACTGATGGCATCCTCGGTCTCAACGACACCGAGGAGCTGATCATCGACGAGCGGCCCGATCTCGTTTTTACCCCCTATAACGCACGCTTCCCCGAGCGAATTCGGGACTATGGCGGAGATTGCTTTGCGGCGATCCGGCAAAAAGACATCATCGTTCACCATCCATACGAGAGTTTTGACGTCGTCGTTCAGTTTATCCGACAGGCGGCACGCGATCCTGCCGTCGTGGCTATCAAGCAGACACTCTACCGAACAAGCGAAGACAGCCCGATCGTAGGCGAGCTGGCCGAAGCCGCTGAGGCGGGAAAGTCAGTCACTGCGCTGATCGAATTGAAGGCGCGCTTCGACGAGGAAGCAAATATACGCTGGGCCCGCGATCTCGAGCGCGCGGGTGTGCAAGTCGTTTACGGCTTCTTGCAGCTCAAGACCCACGCAAAAGTGTCGTTGGTCGTGCGGCGTGAAGGCGGCCAGCTTTGCTCATATGTTCATTTCGGCACCGGGAATTACCATCCGTACACGGCCAAGGTTTACACTGATCTGTCTTTTTTCACCTGCGATCCGGCGCTATGTCGGGATGCTGCGTGCCTGTTCAACTTCATGACCGGCTACGCCAGCCCGGTGAGCCTCGAAAAAATCGCAGTCGCGCCGCTCACGCTGCGAGCGCGACTGGTCGAGCTCATCGAGGCAGAAATCGAGAACGCAGAACAGGGAAAGCCGGCGCAGATCTGGGCGAAGATGAATGCACTCGTCGATCCGGCAATAATCGATCTGCTCTACCGGGCCGCGCAGGCGGGAGTGAGCATCGACCTCGTCGTGCGCGGCATTTGCTGTTTGCGGCCGGGCGTTCCCGGCCTGTCCGACAATATCCGCGTCAAGAGCATCATCGGGCGCTTTCTCGAACATGGGCGCGTTGTGTGCTTTGGCAACGGTAACAAGCTGCCTTCGGACAGGGCTAAAGTCTTCATCAGCTCAGCGGACTGGATGCCGCGGAATTTCGACGGACGGGTCGAGGCTCTGGTGCCG
>Ga0306922_10000199_pt1 | contig 44889 bp, 43 predicted proteins | sample sta12Cox44000082_FD_203758 | JGI IMG/M metagenome (GOLD analysis project Ga0306922, IMG submission 203758) | Lab enrichment of tropical soil microbial communities from Luquillo Experimental Forest, Puerto Rico - statoxic.12C.oxic.44.000.082 (v2)... | ecosystem: Environmental > Terrestrial >... | reverse complement strand
GCCCTGATCTTGTACATGTGCAGACTCCTCTCTTGGTTCGGATGTCTGGTCTGCATCTGCAAACCGTAACACATCGGGTTTATAGAGTATTCCTCACCCAGGCCGGAGCGTGCCCTGGCCCGGGAACGGGTTCCTTGATATGACTGTTGATCATGAGACGAGTGCCGCCGGGCCGCCATTTGCCGCTACCAAGGTTTATTGATATCGTCGGGCCATGACATCAGGCTCATCGCCCAAGGAGCAAGACATGACCGTTACCAGCACCCCGACGACCGACATCGAGCCCGTCCTGGCCGGCGCGCTGCAGCTGCTGCGCGACAAGCCGGAGATCACCCTGGAAGACCTGGCCGCCGAGGTGGCCGCTGCCATCCCGGCGAAAGTCTCTCCCGAGGCGCAGCCGTTCCCGGCGCTGCCGAGGAAGGTCGCCATCCCCGGGACATTTACCGCCGCGCTGCAGATCCTGCTCGACATGCTCAACTCGGTCGAGCTGGACAGCCGCCGGTCCCTGGCCCAGACCGAGGTCGACCTGCTGACCCGGGAGAAGAACGTCATCACGGCGGTCGGCACCGTGCTGGCCGCCCGGGAGAAGGCCATCTCCGAGATCATCCGGGTGCACATGGACGTGGCCGCCGAGGAGGCCGGCGTCGCCATCCCCCGGGACCAGGCCGCCCCGGACGGTACGGTGATCGTCGCGGCGACCCCGCGCGACCAGAACGGTCACTACCTGCTGGCCGGCCCGCAGGCGCCGCACCAGGTGCAGTCCGGCCCGGTCGCCTGGTCCCAGGAGTACGGCGCCAGTGCGCCCGCGCCGTCCGATGGCGAGCTGCAGGCCGCCTTCGAGGGCGGCGAGATCACCGCCGAGGACTACAACTCCGTGACCCGCCTGGTCCGGGTGTTCGACCCGATCAAGGCCCGCGCCTACATCCGCAAGTCCCCGGCCCGGGGGCTGTCGGTGCTGCGCCGGATCACCCGGGGCGGCACGCCGAAGGCATCCCTCTACCTCCGCAAGGTGTCGTAGGTGGCCGCCGTGCCGACAGCGAGGGCACAGCGGGCGAGGAACCTGTACGAGCGGGTGCAGTGGCACCCGCCCGGCAGGCGCTTCTGGATCACCGAGGACATGATCACCACGGGCAAGGACGGCAGCGGGCCCCGCCCGTGGTTTTCCACGCATACGGTGGCGACCGTGTTCCTGGGCCGCTCGGCGGCCTGGCTGCGGGTGCGGATGCGCCAGTCCGAGGAGTACCCCTACTCCGAGCTGATCCTGGACGGCGTGCCGCTGGACATCCACCGCAGCGTGACCGGCGACCGGCAGTTCAGCCTGCGCGACATCGAGATGACCGCGCACGCGCTGCGGGAGAGCGGGTCGATCGACGACGAGCGGTTCATCTGCATGATCCAGGCGGTCTGCTGGGTGGCCCGGCAGTACGGCCTGCTCGGCGAGCAGGGCCTGTGAGCGAGGAGGCCGGTGCGCTGGCGGGCCTGCTGCACGAGAAGCTGTGCGACAGCTATCCCGGCTGCCCCCGCTGGGATAAGTCGGCCGCCCACCGGAAGTACTACCAGGACCGGGCGCAGGCTCTCATCGCCAAGCTGGAACCCGAGATCGGCATCGCTAACGTGTTCACCGTCATCCCGATGGTCATCGAGGAGCTGATGTGAGCGAGCAGCCCCGGGCGCTGCTGGTCGACGGGATGGCGGTGCTGGTCCGCTCGGCGCGGGCCGCGCTGCGGATGAAGGCGCTGTCGTACAACGACGTCTACACCGGGGCACTGCTGCTGTTCGCGGGCACGCTGATCCGGCACCTGAGCGAGGGATGCTGGGATTACGTCGTGGTGGCCTGGGAGGGCCTGCCGGGGATGAACTGGCGGCTGGCCCGCTACCCGGCCTACAAGTCGGCCCGTAACCCCTGGGCGCCGTCTTTCGAGATGGGCAGCGACGAGGAGCTGGCCCGGGAGTTCTGCGCGGCGGGCGGCCTGCTGCAAGACTGGGGCGCGAAGTTCGAGGGCGATGACGTCATCGCCGCCTGGTGGCGGGAGCTGCGGCTGCACCTCCCGGAGCTGCGAATCAAGATCCTGACCTCCGACCAGGACCTGCTGCAGCTGTGCGACGAGGCGACGGTCTGGCAGACCTGGGCCAGCGGGCCGTACGATGCCGGATGGGTGTTCGACAACTGGGGCGTCGAGCCCGAGCAGCTGCCGCTGCTGCGGGCGATCGCCGGGGATCCCAGCGACGGCATCCCGGGCCTGCCCGGTATCGGCTCGCAGCGGGCCATCATGCTCGCGAACCGCCTCGGCACCCCGGCCGAGGTGATTCATTCCATTGGCGAATCGTTCGGCCCTGACGCTATGGCCCAGGTCGATACCTGGTACGAGATCAGCGACCTGCGCAGCCCGGCGGAACGGTTCCGGCCGGATACCGGGCCCCGGTGCGAGCGGGCCCGGTGGCACCCCGAGGAGCACGGCGGCTCGATGCGCGAGATGCTCGCCAAGTACGGGATGGCCCGCCTGACGATCCGGCTAACGGCCGGGAAACTTCCGTGGCCGGGGTGATTTCTTAATAGGAAACCTATCCTATGAATTATTGCTACGGCCCGATCCCGCGCGCTCCCTTGACCCTCCCCGGGGGCACTTCTAGGGTGGGAGATCTTAGGCCTTCTCTCCAGGCTCGGAGGGCCGTCATCCTTGCGGGAGGACCTGATCGTGACTGTCCCTGTCGCGCCTGCTCGCGCATCTGAATCATTGAGCGCAACCATGTCCGTCACCCCGGTGACCGCCGCCCAGGCGGCGCGCACCGCCCGGCCGCCCGGCGCGTGGTCGGCCGCCGACGTCGGCGCCTACATCACCGAGGAGATCCTCCGGGCGCACGGGCCGCAGCTGCCCGCCCGCGAGGCCCAGGCCGTGCTCCAGGCCTTCTGCCAGCGCTTTACCGTACCGGTGGCCGCCCGCATCGCGCGGGCGGCTTTCGAGATTTACGGCGGGATGTGGCGCGGCGCGCCGATCACCTGGCGCCGCTTCGGCGCCACCAACGACCCGTTTTTCGCTGAGCCCATTCTCGCCGCGCTCGGCTAGCCGTGCCCGGGAACGGCGAGACCCCCGGCAGCGGGCCGGGGGCCTCCAATGCCAAACGATCTATCCCTCCTGCCGATAGTAACGGCGACCGGGCCGCAGTAACAGTAGATAGCTCGTTCGGATTCGAGTACGCCGAGGACTACCAGGGCAACATCAGTGCCGACCAGCTGACCGGGGGCGAAGAGGAATACCGGCGCGCGGCCTACGCCGCCGCGCTGCATTACGCCCGCGACTACCGGATGAAGATCCTTCCGGTCTGGTGGGTGACCGGCGGCGTCTGCGCGTGCCCGGCCGGAGCCCGGTGCGGTAATGCCGGCAAGCACCCGGTCCACCAGGGCTGGCCGGAGCTGGCCACCGACGACCCGGAGTCGGCGGCCCGCTGGTGGCGGCCCAGGGACCCGGCCGAGGACGGCGGCGAGGACTGGCTGTACAAGGCCAACATCGCCTGCCTGATGGGCGATGAGGGGCACTTCCTGCTTGATGTCGATACCGCTGACGGCAAGACCGGCGACATGAGCCTGGAGGTGCTGATCAGCCATCACGGCGCCGACATGCCGCACACGCTGCTGTACAAGACGGGTTCGGGCGGACGCGGGTTCATCATGACGATCCCGCCCGGCACCGAGGTCCGCAACAGCGTCAGCGAGCTGGGCGAGTTCTTGGACGTCCGGGGCCACCACGGTTTTGGCGTGATACCGCCGAGCGTCAGCGGCCGGGGCCCGTACCAGATGATCGCCGACACTACCCCGGCGCCGCCGCCCGGCTGGCTGGCCGAATGGCTGGCCGCCCAGCAGCGCAAGCGCCAGGAGCGGCTGCATGCCCTGCCCAGGGGTGACAACGACCGCCCGGTGCCTGAGGAGCTGTCCCGGCGGGCCAGGGCCTACGTGCACTCGGCCCTGGAGTCAGCAGTCGGGCGGGTGACCGAGACCCCGGACGGCGAGAGAAACAACTCCTTGAACCGCGAGTGTTTCGGCATCGCCAGCCGGTTCATGGTGGCCGGGCTGCTTGACCCCGGCGACGTCGCCACCGCGTTCAAGGCCGCCGCCGAGTCGGCCGGGATATTCGGCGCCGAGGTGGTCCGGACGATCGCCTCGGCGTTCGAGGGTGCCCAGGCCAAGCCGCGCAGCGGTGAGCTGCCTGAGTGGATATTCGAGGCGGCGCACCCGCCGCCCAAGGTAGAGCCCAGCATCACCAGCGCCATTTATTCATTCGAGCGGATGTTCCAGCTGCGCCGGGCCACGACCGGGGAGTTCATCTCCCGGTCAGTCAGCCTGGAAGAGCCTGCAGTGGCTGGCGACATCGCTGACGAGATGGGCTTCGTGATCCGTCGCTGGTGGCGGGCCGAGGCCGAGGCCTGGAACGAGAACGTCGCCAAGCGGATCGGCAAGATCGACCCGGACAAGCCCGAGGCCGGACAGGAGGAAGCCGATCACGCGGTCATCTTCCCTCCGGATGGCACGATCACCAACGTGATCTCGCACCTGAAGGCCTCGGCGACCGGCTACGAGCCGGTGGTCCAGCACATCAGGTGCTGCAGCGACGGCCGCACCCGGATCATCGTCGACCTGGCTGATGTTTCTGGCACGGTCGTGTTGATCACCCAGGACGGCTTCCGGCTGGCCGACCCGCGCCAGATAGAGGGCCAGCCGTGGTTCCGGCGCGGCGGTGCCATGCTGCCCCAGGCCAGGCCTCAGGTTCCCCAGGACGTGCGTGCTGCCCTGGAGGAGTGCCGGTTCGTCCTGGGACTGAGCCCAGAGCAGTGGCTAGTAGCGCTCTGCGGCCTGGTCGGGGCCCATTTCCCGAATTGTGACCGGCCGGGCTGGTGGCTGACCGGGCCGCCGGGCACCGGGAAGACCACGCGCGGCCGGATGATCACCGGCCTGGTCGACCCGTCGACCCACCTGGGCACCCGGCTGAACTTGAAACGCGACGAGCGCGACGCCAGGACCCGGGCCATGCACGAGTACATCGTGAGCCAGGACAACATCACCAGCTTCACCCAGGACCTGTCCGACTGGTGGTGCCGCCTGCATACCGGCGCGGCCGAGAACGTCCGCAAGCTGCACAGCGACAACGTGATGCTGACGTTCAGCTACAAGCGGATGGCCCTGGCCACGTCGCTGGTGCTCCCGGCCGGGCTGGAGCCCGACGCGCTGCGCCGGGTCCTGCACCTGGACCTGCCCACCTCCGATGAGCACCTGGACGCGAGCCTGCTGTGGGAGCGGTACGAGGCGACCAAGCCAGTGGTCTTGGGCGCCTTGTACCTGGTGCTGGCCGGGGTCCTGCGCGAGCTGGAGGCTGCCGAGCGCGACGAGCTGCCCGACCTGCCGGAGATGAGCGACTTCGGCCGGTACCTGCATAGCGCCGACCGGGCTTACGATCTGGGCCTGTATGAGGCCTATGTCCGGCACTCGGCCGAGGTCCAGCTGCATGCCGCCGCCGAGGATCCGTTCGTCAGCATGATCAAGCGGTGGCTGGAGGCCTTGCCCGGCGCGGAGTTCACCGGTACCCCGACCCAGTTCCACAGCCAGCTGTCGGAGTTCGCCGGGCTGGCCACGGCAGAACCGTGGTGGCCCAAGAGCGCCCGGGTGCTGTCCCGGAAGATGACGGTGCTGCACCGGCCGCTGGAGCTGTCCGGCATTCTGCATACTGCCGGGTGGTCAGCCGACCACGGGCGCGCGGTGACCCTGAAGCTGCTGGAGGCCAGCTTGATCCACAGTGGCTGGGCGCAGCCCGGCGAGGAGGCCCAGGATGAGGATTGAGCCTTCCCACGATGAATCCCACGCTCACCCACGCTGTTCCCACGATGGAAAACCGCCTCTGACCAGGCATCCCACGTTCCCACGCTGGGAATCGCAACATTCTTTTCTGAGCGCCGGGCTGGTGCGGACAGATACCGGGATTTATAGAGAATGATGGCCTCTGCCCCCGGTTCGCGGCTCCTGTGACTCTTCAAAAAAAGAAAAACTCATTTTCCAGCGTGGGAGCGTGGGAGTCCAGCTCAGGACCGGTTTTCATCGTGGGAATGATCGTGGGTGAGCGTGGGATTCATCGTGGGAAGGCTGGAAGCTAAGATGATTGATAGATGGCAGGCCTGGCGAGGCCTGGCCGGGCGGGGTTATGCCAGTCGGGGCTAGGCGGGGCATGGCAGTTTCGGCTAGGCGGGGCCCGGCCTAGCCCGGCGAGGCACGTCGAGGCGGGGCGGGGCATGGTAAGGCAGGTAAGCGGATGAGCCAGCAGGACGTTCCGGCCAGCGGCCTGCTGGACTTCCGTTTGGACCGGTGCTGCCCGAAATGTCTAGCCGAGCAGATCAATGTCATCCATCACCTGACCGCCGTGGCCGGCTGTCCCTGCATGCCCAGTCTTCCTGAGCGGCGGGTCCTGGGCGAGCACCTGGACCGCAGGTGCCTGAGCTGCGGTTACAGCTGGTGCGAGCGAGTAGCCGATGCGTACGCTGAGAACGAGCCAGCGGAAGGAGAAGACATGAGCATCCGCAAGACCGCTGCCGGCCAGGTGCTCGGCACCGAAGACGACGGCATCACCAAGACGGCCGCGACAGCCTGGGAGGCCGAGGACGAGGCGGGCCTGGCCGAGGAGAACGACGAAGCTGGCGCGCTAGAATCCTAGTGCGCGAAGCAGGTACGGCAGGGCTTGGCTGGTCCCGGCCGGTCAAGGCTTGGCCAGCAAGGCAGTTATGGTTCGGCTCGGCGGGCTGTGGCAGGTCAAGGCTCGGCGAGTCAAGGCACGGCCTGGTCAGCAAGGCAGGCAGGCTAATGGATCTGGGCGATTTTCTGACTCCTGAGGAGATCAGGCACTACGGGCGGTTCATCGACCTGGGTGAGGTCCAGACATTCGTGCACCCGGACCAGGACGAGCCCTGGCAGTGGTCGGCTACTATCGTCACTTCCACTTCCGGGCCCCGGCGGGGTGCCGCGATCGCCGAGCTGACCCGCCGCCCCACCCGGGACGGCGTGCTGCTGCCTGCCGGGCACGGCCCGGACGCCGCCACCTCCTGCACCGCGCTGGCCCGCTCGCCGGAGATCTGCTGGGACGTCTGCGGCTACTACGCGCGCCTCGGCGTGCCCTGGACGGCCACCAGGCGGCAGATCCGCGAGGCGCTGATAGAGCGCGGCGCCACCATCGGCGCCGGGGACGCCGGCCTGATCTACGCCGCCACGCAGCTCCGGGACGACGGCCTGCGGCGCCGGTATGACGCGATGCCCCTGGGCGGGCTGTTCCTGGAGGACAAGGACGTCGTGGCGCGCCTGAAGGCCGCCGCGCAGAAAGCCGCGTCTGCCATGGCGGCGCGGGGATACCCCCAGATGACCCCGGAGGACGTCCTGGGATCCTGGGGATTCACCGTATGCCCTGGCGGCGGGCCCCAAGGGGAGGGACGCGGGCAGAGCGCGCCTGATCCCGCGCCCCCTCCCCGGCCAGGCGGCCTGCCCGCCCCGGCCAGCTCCGCGTACTGGCTGACCCGGTGGACCTGGTACCGCGAGCCGGACGTCACCGACTGGTACGGGACGCGCCCCGGCTGGCTGGAAGCCTGGCAGCGGCTGCTGGTCGCCGAGTTCGCCCGGCGGGGCATGACGGTGCGGTTCGCGGTCGGCCTGACCAATGCCGGCTCGTTCGCCATCCGCGCTGCCCCCGATCCAAGAACCCTAGTAGTGTTGCTCGGAGAGGGCGAGCCCTCGCCTGAGCTGGCCGCAGCGGCCGTAGATGCGTGGGGGCCCGCTGCGCAGCTATACAGGTGAGGAGACACGCAGATGCCGCAGTGGAACAGGGGCATGGAGGCCGCCGAGGCCGCCGCGAAGGCCGCCTCCGGCACCAGGGCCGACTGGTTCAGCCTCAAATCCGGTGACAAGGCCTATGTCCGGCCGCTGACTGACAAAGACGACATCATCGTCATCGACGTGCACATGGGCGTGCCGACCAAGAAGCCGCCGAAGGGCGTCAAGGCCGACAAGTGGCCCACCCAGATGAGCGCGGTATGCCAGGACGCCGAGGCGTTCCAGCTCCGCGACGGCGACGGCAGCCCGACCGGCGAGTACGAGCCCGGCTACGGGCAGTGCTACATCCACCTGCACATGCAGGACGTGATGGGCAAGTTCAAGAGGTCCGTGGCCGTCCCCTCCAGCCAGGGCTGGGGCCTGCTCGTGATGCGCGAGCCGGTGCTGGACGCCAGGAAGAAGCTGACCGGCTTCCGCGACATCACGGAGGAGTTCAAGGACAAGGAGGGCCATACCCACCGGATCCCCAAGATCGTCATCGCCAGCCAGTCCTACTCCAACTTCTGGGCGGCGTTCAAGGCGGCCGGCGAGATGACCGGCACCATCTGCGACCGGGACTTCAGCGTCGAGCGGGTCGACAACGACTACGTGATCAGCGCCGGCCGGGAGACCCCGGACCTGCAGCCCGGCACCCCCGGCTGGCTGGCCTACCTCGACGCGCTGGCGCTGAAGGACGTGTCCCTGGAGGGCACGCTGGTCTACCAGTCTTCCCCCGAGTACTACGGCCGGTTCTTCGACCCGGAGTGGAAGGAGGACGAGGCCGAGGGCGAGGCCGCCGAGGCCGAGGCGGAGCAGGCCGCCGCCGACGCCGGCGAGGCCACCCTCGACGACGCCGAGGCCGAGGCGATGAAGGTCAAGATGGCCCAGGCCTTCTCCCCCCAGCCCACCTGACAGGGCCCGCCCGGGGTGCGTCACCGGGCCCGGTGACGCACCCCGGGACTGCCCGGGACATATTGGCCCTTAGCGATTGAATCGCGAGCTACTTACGATTTATTGCTATGCGGGAGAGGCCATGACGTATGTACAGTGTCATACGCACAGCGAGTATTCGGCCCTTGACGGGCTGTCTCTCTGCGAAGAGATCGCCGCCCAGGCCGCCCTGGACGGCAATCCGGCCGCCGCCCTTACCGACCACGGCACCTGCGCCGGCCACCCGGACCACCAGCGCGCCTGCGATGACGCCGGGATCAAGGCGATATTCGGGATGGAGACGTACTTCCAGCCCGACCGGATCGTCCGGCCCGAGCCCGGCGACAAGGAGGCCCAGAAGCGGCTGCGCGGCGGCACGCACCTGGTGCTGCTCGCGGCCACCGGCCAGGGGCTGCGGAACCTGTGGGCACTGTCCACCGAGGCCTATCTCACCGGGCATTACCACCGGCCGCGCTGCGACTGGGAGCTGCTGGAACGGTACGGCGAGGGCCTGATCGCCACCACGGCGTGCCTGGGCGGCGTCATCGCCCGGCCGCTGCTGGACGGCGACTTCGGCGCGGCAGCGGCCATCCTGAACCGGCTGCGGGCCATCTTCCCCGGCCGCCTGTACCTGGAGGTCCAGGGCAACGGGATCCCCCTGCAGGCCCGGTATAACCAGCTGCTGGCGATGGTGGCCGAGAAGACCGGGCTGCCGCTGCTGGCCGCGTCGGACGGGCACTATCCCACGGCCGCCCAGGCGGGCCTGCACAAGACCTGGATGGCGCTGCGCACCTCCTCGGCCAACGAGGACTACTGGCAGATCATCCACAACCAGACCGAGGCCGAGGTGCGGCGCGGGCTGTCCCGCCTCAGTCCCCAGGCTGTGGATGACGCTGTGCGCAACTCGGTGCTGATCGCCGAGCAGTGCGACGCCCGGATCGGCGGCCAGGCCGAGCCGCCGGTCTTCCTGGGCAACGCGGGCGAGGATGCCCGGGTGCTGTTCGACCGGTGCCAGGCCGCGCTGGCGGGCACCGAGAAGCGCGGCGGGACGGCGGCCGACTACGCGCAGCGGTTGCGCGATGAGTGGAACCTGGTGGCCTCCAAGCAGCTGGCCGGGTGCTACCTGGTGGTCGACGACGTGGTGTCCTGGGCCCGGTCCCAGTCCATCCTGGTCGGCCCCGGCCGGGGCAGCGCGGCCGGCTCGCTGATGAGCTACCTGCTCGGCATCACCGTGGCCGACCCGCTGGAGACCGGGCTGATGTTCAGCCGGTTCCTCACCCCGGGCCGCACCGCCCTGCCCGACTTCGACATGGACTTCCCCAGTTCCAAGCGGGACAGGGTGCAGGACTACATGACCGGCAGGTACGGCGCCCCGAACGTGGTCCGGGTCGGCACCAACATGCGCTACCGCAGCCGGTCGATCCTGAACAAGCTGTTCACGCTGAACGCCAGCCAGCTGCCGCCGGAGTGCTTCGCCGACGCGGCCGAGGTCTCCTCGATCATCGACGAGGCCGAGAGCCACACCGCCGGGCTGGGCGTGCCCTGGGAGGAGCTGATCGAGACCAGCACCGAGCTGGAGCCCTACATCGCCCGGTACCGCGCCGTCTTCGAGACGGCCGGCCGCCTGGTCGGCCGGGTCCACTCTTACGGCAAGCACCCGGCCGGGCTGATCGTCTCGACCGGCGCCCCGCTGGCCGGCTCGATGCCGATGCGCACCCCCAGCCCGGATGACCTGTCGCTGGTCACCCAGTGGGACTTCCGCGACACCGAGGCCCAGGGCCGGCTGAAGCTCGACTTCCTGACGCTGCGCACGCTGGACTCGATCCAGGAGGCGCTGGACCGGATCGAGGTGCGCTACGGCACCCGGCCGGACCCGGCCGCCTGGCGCGAGGAGTACCGCGACCCGCAGGTCTGGGACGAGATCAGCACCGGCCACACGCTCGGCATGTTCCAGATCGAGACGAGCCTGGGCAGCCAGATGTGCCGGCGCATGAAGCCCCGGTCACTGGCCGAGCTGGCCGACATCAACGCCCTGGTCCGCCCCGGGCCCCGCAACTCCGGGATGGCCGAGTCCTACCTGCGGCGGCGCAAGGGCCGCGAGGCCGTGACCTACCCGCACCCGGCGCTCGCCGGGGCGCTAGCCGGGCGCTACGGGGTCATGCTCTTCCAGGAGGACATCCTGCTCGCCTGCCTCCTGCTGGCCGGGTACGACGGCGCCGAGGCCGATGCCGTCCGGAGCATCCTCGGCAAGAAGCTCACGGAGAAGATACAGGCGGCCGGGGCCAAGTTCTGCGACCGCGCTCAGGCGAACGGCGTCGACCGTGCCGACGCGGAAGTACTGTGGGCCAAGATGGCCGAGTTCGGCCGGTACGCCTTCAACCTCGCTCATGCCTACTCCTATTCGATCCTGGCCTACTGGACAGCCTGGTTCAAGGTCCATTATCCCGTCGAGACGCTGGCCGCGATCTGCTCGACCCTGGCTGACCAGCCGAACGCCAGGGAGCGGATCGCGTCCTTCGCGGCCGAGGCCCGGCGCCTCGGGGTGGCCGTGCTCGGGCCTGACGTAAACCGGCATTCACGCGGGTTCGCCGACGAGGGCATCACGATCCGGTACGGCCTGGACGCGATCGGCGGCGTCGGGGAGGCCGCGCTGGGCCGGCTGATCATGAGCCACCCGTACGGGTCCTGGGCAGATTTCACGGCCCGTTCCGGAGTCAACCAGGGCATCGTGTACGCGCTGGCCCGCGCGGGCGCCCTGGACTCCCTGGTGCCCTCGCGCCGGGCCCTGGTCGAGTACCTGGACTCCGAGCGCAGCGGGGACCTGACCCGGTGCGTATTCAAGGACGAGACGCACGAGGGCCCCCGGGGGCTGCCCTGCCATTTCAACTGGGACTCCGAGCCGGTCCCCGTCCGGATCAGCGGGAAGACCGGCAGGGAACTGAAATCCGAGCGCAAGCCGCCGCCGGCCCGGTGCACCCGGGGCTGCCGGAACTACACCCCGCCGTCACCGTCCCCGCTGAGCGCCGCCCTGGCCTACTCCCCGGGCGAGCTGTGGGCCCTGGAGCACGAGATCTTCGGCACCTGGATCTCCCCGGACCTGTTCCAGGTCCTGGACAAGGTGACCCCGGACGGCCGGGCGCTGGCCCGGGAGATCGCCGGCGACTGGGCGAACCTGCCGCCCGGCACCTACCTGCTGCCCGGGGTGGTCGAGCGGCGCAAGCTCGCGCACACCCGGACGGGCAAGCCGATGTACTGGCTGACACTCGCCACCGAATCAAGCTATATTGATATCGCCGTGTTCTCGCCCCGTAGCGAGGAAGACCCGGACCTGTTGACGGCCATGCGGTTCCTGCACGAGGGATCCCTGGTCGTGGCGACCGCCGAGCGGTCGCGCTACAAGCAGGATGGCGTCTGGAAGATGTCCAGCCGCCTGCAGGCGATCCGGAGGCTTGCGTGAATGCTGATCCACATTTGCATCGGCGGGGAGTACAAGAGGCTGCAGGAGCAGGTCCGGGCCCTTGAGAGCACGGTCGAGGAACTCCAAACGGAGATCAGGGACCTGCAGGAAGAGATGGACGGGCATGAGCACGCCGAGGAGTTGCCCGCGTTCGATGACCTCGACAGCCGGCTGAAAAACCTGGACTACTGGAAGGCCGACCGGCACCACACGCATAAGGAGGCCGATGACGCCGCCGCGACGTGAGCTGGACAAGTTCCGGGACGACCTGGCGCGCACCTACGGCAGCCGGCTGGCGCCCAGGACCGGGGAGCCGGCGGCATACGAGGTGCTGCCCACCGGCAGCCTGACCCTGGACTGGGCGCTGCGCCTGGGCGGCTGGATCCGGGGCCGCATCCATGAGATCGTCGGCCCGCCTGACTCGGCCAAGACCACGCTGATGATCGGCAGCATGGCGCAGGCGGCGCGGGCCGAGCCGCGCAAGGGCATCGGCTACGTCGACCTGGAAGGCACGTTCGACGACGCCTGGGCGGCTGTCAACGGCCTGGACCTGGCCTTCGTCGAGCACCTGTACGCCGATGACAGCGAGACTGCCTCCAACCAGGCCCGCAACCTGTGCCGGTCGGGGCTGTTCTCGCTGGTCGTGGTCGACTCGATCGGCGCGATGGAATCCCGGCTGGCCCTGGACAAGGACGCCAAGGAGACGCTGCCCGGCCGCAACGCCCAGGTGATCACCCGGATGTGCAAGCACCTGGGCTCGCTGACCCGCACCACCGGCACGACCTGCCTGCTGGTCAACCAGCTGCGAGCCCAGATCGGCGGGGTGGGCGCTCCCGTCTCGGCCGGGCCGTACGAGATGCAGCATGCCACCACCACCCGGGTGCAGATGTCCGGCGGGCGCCAGGAACCGATCAAGATGCAGTTCTACCCGGGCGAGGACGCCGAGGTCGTCGCCCGCCAGTTCCGGGGCCGGGTCACCCGGTCCAAGGCCGTGCCGCCCGGCCGGGCCGCCGAGTTCTGGGTGAACAACCGGCTCACCCCCGAGTACGGCCCGGCGGGCATCAACGAGGTCGACGAGTACATCTCGGTCGGCGTCCGGCTGGGCGTGATCGAGCAGGACGGCGGCGGCAACTACACGCTGCCCGGCGGGGCCAAGGCCAAGGGCCGGGGCAAGGTCCTCACGCTGCTGCGCGGCGACGAGAAGCTGCGCGCCGCCGTCCGCGAGCAGATCTTCAACCTGGAGGAAAGCAGTGCAGACTTACCTGTTCGAGTCGGTCGCCGACCCGTTCACCCTGGACAACTGGGGCGCGTTCCTGGTCGCGGTCCCCGACGAGATCGAGTGGGGCTGGCGCTCGCGCGCCCTGCCGGCCGGCGCCCCGCTGCCCGAGATGTTCGGCTGGAACAGCCGCCAGGCCTGGGTGATGGACCTGCGAACCGGCGAGGGCGCGATATTCACCATGGGCGGCGATGCCCGTACCGACCTGGATGCGCACCGGATCCACGTCACCGCGCAGTTCGAGGCCTTCCTGGAATGGCTGTACGGCCAGGACCTGGCCCGGCTGCGCCACCTGCCGTACATGGTCAAGGTGGCCGATCACTCGTTCTCGATCAGGAACCACCGCCGGCTGGGCCCGTTCCCGGTCAGCTTCACCCTGCGCAAAGGCGACCTGATCCAGATTGAATGGGCCGGCGAGGCACAGGCGGTGATCTGCGACGGCATCACCGGGGACGGCGCCGTGATCCGCAGCCTGACCGAGGACGAGACGCGCCAGCTGGCGGCCGGCGCGGAGGAGCCGGGACCCGCTGCCGGGGATGAGCCGCACGAGCCGGACTACGAGGAGATGCGCGAGGGCCTGCCGCCCCCGGTGACCGGCGATGGCGACGGCGACGGGCCCGGCATCCCCGCCGCCGTGATCACGGCCGCCGGATCGGCCGACGAGACCATCGTCATCCCCGCCGTGGACGGCGAGGCCCCGACCGCCGTGATCCCGGCGGCTGACGCGCTGACCGAGGTGCTGCCTGCCGTGACCGGGCGCAAGGGCAGGCGCTGACAGGGGCCGCGCTCATACTGGGAGCAACCGAAGGAGTGATCATGCCCCCTGACCGGAACGAGATGGCCCGGCTTCATGAGGAGTTCCTCGCGGAGCTGCATGACGGCCGGAACTCGCGGGGCTCGGGCCAGACCTGGCAGGACCCGGGCGACGGGCGCGGCAACCGGCTGACCACCGGGTTCGCCTTCGCCTGGGACGGCAAGTCCACTTGCGGCAAGGGCATCACCGTCGACCGGGCGACGATCGCCAAGATCCGCGAGCAGGCCGGCGGCGAGCGGCCGGAGATCGCGCTGCGCTTCTATGACACCGAAGACCTGGAGCGCGTCGGCGAGGACTGGATCGCCATCCCGGCGGCCGACTTCGGCGAGCTGCTGATCGCCGCCCGGCTGACGGAGCAGCACACGCACGCCGGGGCTTCCCCGGTGCCGTCCGTCGCGCCGCCGCCCCTGCCGGAGGTGCTGCGCGGCGGCTACCCGCCGGACATCCCGCCCCCGCCGCACGAGCTATGGCCGTGCAGGGTCATCGACTCCCGGCACGACCCGCACTCGCCTACCAACGAGGTCACCAACAGCGGTTACGACATCAGCGACAACGGCATGGTCACCGAGTTCACCGTCACCTCAGTGCGCGTCGAGCCGGTCAGCGAGGCCCGGCGGCACCTGTTCGTCAACGAGGTCCTGGTCCGCCGGGGCCAGCTGTATGTCGACGGCCGGCTGGAAGTGCAGGTCGGCGGCCCGCTGTTCTGATGCCCACGTTCCAGACCATCGCGAAGTTCGCCGCGCAGGGCTGCCTGGTCAAGCCCCTGCTGATGCAGTTCCTCACCTCCCGCGAGGCGTTCCGGATGACCATCCGCACGGCCAGGCCGCAGGAACGGGTGCCGGACGGCTGGTTCCATCCCAGCGCGCACCCCGGGCTGAGCGCCGGGCAGCTGTACGCGTACCTGACCGCCCCGCCGCCCCCGCCGCCGGACGAGGAGGACTTCGACTACATCGGCCGGATGAGCGTGATGTTCGGCACCATCTACGGCGAGGTAGTCCGGCAGGCCCTGGTCCAGCTGAAGCTCATGGTCCCGGTGCGGGCGGGCACCTGCATGGCGTGCGGCCAGCCGCAGCCGCGCCCGTGCCGCGAGCACGGCGCCCGGCACGCCGCCACCCGCAGCACCGGCCACCTGGACGGCATCGTGGCCTTCGCCCCGCTGGGCGCCTGGAGCTATGCCAGCTCCGAGGTCTGGGGCTTCGAGCTGAAGACGATCAAGGTGTTCCGGCTGCTCGACGCGCCGGACATGGACCCGGCCTACTTCAGGGAGCGCTGGCCGCATTACTGGTGGCAGGTGCAGGAGTACATGCGGCTGACCGGGCTGGCCCGCTACATCGTGCTGTTCGTCGGCCTGGGCAACCCGTGGGAGCTGCGTGAGTACCACATCGAGGCCGACCCCCGGGCGGCCTGGGAGATCGAGAGCAAGTACGTCACCGCGCTGGCGCGGGCCGGGATCAGGGCATGACCGGTGAAGCAGGCCCTGTGGGATGAGCTGCGCGAGCAGGTCGCGGCCAGCCAGCTGATCACCCGCGCGCCCGCCTGGGCGGCGCCGGTCCCGGCTGACTTCCGCCCGGTGGAGGTGATCGCCTTCGACCCGTCGCTGACCTCGGCCGGCTGGGCCTTCCTGCGGGTGTCCCGCCGCACCGAGACCGGGACCCGGCTGGTCCTGCTGTCCAAGGGCACGCTGCGGGTCAGCACCGCCCAGGACGGCTACCTGGGCACGTATGAGAAGGCGTCGCGGATGAAGGCGCTGATCGAGGAGACGCTGTGGCGGGAGATCGACTGGCGCCGCCCGCCGGCCATCGCCTGGGAGGCCCCGGCGGTGCGCGGCCACCGGCTGGAGTCCTCGCTGATCGCCGGGTACCTGGTGTACGAGGCCAGCCACCGGGCCGGGCTGGCGGTCTCGGCCAACCATGCGTCCTGGCAGCTGACCGGCAGCCCGCTGCACGACAAGCGCCAGATCGCGGCGGCGGTGGCCCGGTACTTCCCGTCTGCGGCGGGCCGGACCTGGAACGAGCACGAGCGGGACGCGATGGCGATCGCGCTGTCTGTCTCGCTGGACGCGCCGGAACGGCCGTGGACAGAGAGCGAGGATGATTTTCTCTAGGAATCTTGATATACAATGATCCCGGGAAGGAGGGCAGGCCCGGATCCGGTGACTCCGGCCGGACAGGGATGAAGATCCCGCCCGGCCGGGCATCGGCGGAACTGAGAGGAAGCGATCATGGCGATCCCGGCTGAGATCAACGAGCGGCGGGTGAAGGACGCCTCGGACAGGGACGCTGACCTGGCCCGGCGGATCCTGGCCGTGCCGCGCCTGTACGCGTCGCTGACCGACGAGCAGGCCCAGGTGGTGCGCGCCCGCGTCGAGCTGCGCGGCAAGAGCTGGCTCGACGTGGCTGCCTCGCTGGGGCTGTCCCGGCACGCCGCGATGGGCCGCTGGCGGCGCGGCATGGAGCGGCTGCCGGACGTGCCCGGCCGGGATGAGCTGCAGGCGATGAACACCCGGCTGTGGGACGTGATGCTCTGATGAAGACGCGCTACCGGTTCACTCACCAGGCGGGCGGGGCCTACTACTGGGAGAGCGTGCTGCCCGTTGCGCCGGGCGACTCCCGGCATGAGCGGATCTCCTGCCGGGCGGACTGGTTCTGGGGCAAAGGACCCCGGTGAGCCGTCGCCAGGACGAGTCCATCCTTGACCCGGTAACCGGCCGGCCCCGGCTGTGCGCCTGGAAGTGCTCGACATGCGTGTTCCGGCCCGGCAACCTCATGTACCTGCGCCCAGGGCGGCTGGCAGACCTGATCGAGCAGAACACCGGAGGCGATGCGCTCGGGCTGATCTGCCACAAGACGCTGAGCTACGGTGATAACCCGGATCCCGGTGGCGCGCTGTGCCGGGGGTTCTACGACGGCTACGGGCCCCTGGCCAACGGCATCCGCATGTTCGAGCGGCTGGGCGGCTTCACCGAGGTGCCCCCGCCCGGTGAGGAGGATGACGGTGACCCAGACACCCGGAGAACAGCTGCAGAAGCAGCTCGCGAAGGCCCGCGAGGACGCCGACCGGCTGCCCGGCGGGCCCGACGAGACCCCGCTGCAGCCGGACCTGCCGCCCGACCGGACCCGGCAGTTCACCCACACGAACTTCCAGCGGATGCGGACGGACTGGCCGGGCGAGGACAAGACCAAGATCACCGAGCTGACCCGGCTGGCCGATAACGTCCTGGCTGCCCGGTTCGCCGACGCCTGGTGGCTGCTGGAGCGGCTGTACCGGGCAGTCCGCGAGCCGGTGACCACCAGCGACGGCGAGGTGGTCCGGGACCTGGCTCACCACGTCAAGTGGAGGCGCAACGAGCACGGCTTCTACATCGAGGACTGGAGCAGGCTCGGCGATGCCGAGCGCAGCGACTTCCTGCACGAGCTGACCATCCACATGTTCGAGTGGACCCAGCAGGCCGCCCAGATGTGGGGCTCGGCGATGTTCGCCAAGGGCATCTGGGAGGAGGCCTTCGCCTACGGCTACATCACGCCGCGCGGCAAGCTCACCATCGACGACCGGACCCAGGCCGGCCACCTGCAGAGCATCGAGGAGCGCTACTTCGCCATCTTCCAGTCGCTGCTGTCCCGGCGGGCCGACGCCCTGGTCCGCAGCCTGGAGCGGCTCGAAACGATGCTGCTGCAGCGCGAACGACGATAAGGTTCTTTGATAGCTTGTTCGGTTCGGGCCGCTGATGTTGTACCTATCCTTCTGAGGCGTGCTTTACTGGCGCCATTGCCGCTGGTAACAAGCCTTATAGAGCGGAAGGAAGGGATGTTGCTCGATCCGGTCGTCCTAGGCGAGCTGATACGGCACCTGCAGGAATGGCAGTCCCTGCACGAGGCCGAGGGAACCGACTCGCTGACGGGCCCGGACGGCAGCATCTACTGCCTGGCCGACATGCTGCACCTGTATGAGCTGAGCCGGCGTCTCGACCCCCTGGAGGCCCTGGCGATCCGCTGCCTGTACGAGGACAGGCCGGACGCCGAGGCCGCGCGCCTGATGGCCACGGACGGGTCCCGGCAGGTCTCCGACTACGCCCTGGACGGGCTGCGGCGGCTCTGCGCGATATTCGACGGCCGCCCTGCGGGAGGGGTGCCTGATGACCGACGAGAACCTGCCGCTGCCCCAGGTGAGACTGCGGCTGAGATCAGGGGTATGCCGTCCCCTGGAGGACTACGCGAACGAGCTGATCCGGGTGTCCCTGGCCGGCGTGACCTCGCGCTCTGCCAAGTCTGACATCCTGACGCCGTGGAAAGAGGAGGACCGCGCCAAGCGCGAGATCCTCACCTCCACCGGCTTCGCCGACCCGGCCGTCCGCCGGGGCATGTTCCGCCGGTCCTGGAACTCCCGGCACAGCCACCTGAACAGCCGCGACGGCTTCTACCCGTCCCGGCGCATCCCCGACTCCCCCGACTTCGCCTCAGCGGACGGCGATTACTGCGATGACTGATACCCCGGTGATCCGGGTCGGCGTGCGGTCGGCGTGCGGGCACTACTGGACCGAGACGCGCCCGGCCGGCCTGGCGCTGCCGCGCGACGGGGAACTGCGCGCCTGCGGCCATCCCGAGCACTACCCGGCCCGGTACCCGGTGACCTACTCCGAGCCGGTCGAGGTACCGCGATGACCAGCGCGCCGCGCGTGATCCGGATCCGGGTCGGCGCACGGGAGTACGACAAGCCCTACTACCAGGACTGCCCGGCCTGCGTCAGCCCGGTGCTGACCCAGCTGGACACGCTGCTGGCCTACGGCTGGTCCTACGAGCGCGTGCTGGGGTACCTGCGGAACCTGCGGGTGCCCGGCCTGGCCCGGGTCACCCCCGAGGCGCTGGCCGCCCACGTGGAGCACCTGGCCCCGCCGCACGCCGAGTCCCGGCGCCAGCTGGAGGCCGACGCCGCCGCCCGGGGCACGCCGCTGGCGGACGGCCCGGTGCCGGTGGTGCTGGCCGACGCGGCCAAGCTGGCCACCCAGCAGATGTACGCGGCCATGCAGGACGGCGACAGCTCGATGATCCGTGACACCGTGGCGCTGCTGCGGCTGCAGCGCGACGTCGAGAAGGACGCACGCGGCGCCGAGCTGGCCGGCACGGCCGAGCAGTGGCAGGCGGCGGTCAGGGAGATGCTGTGGGTCGCCCGCAAGCACCTCGGCCCGCACTGGGCGGCGTTCGTGGCCGACCTGCGGGCCTCGGAAGTCTTGAGGGCCATCATGCCCCCGTCCCGCGAGGAGGCCGCTGATGACGGTGCCGAGACCGCCGATCGAGCTTTACGATTCGGACATTGACCGGATCCAGCAGGTCTGGGACACGCTGCGGGACCGGCACCAGAAAAGCTTCCGCAACTTCGATGCCGTCGAGCGCGAGATCGTCGGGCGGTTCGCCGACGCGGGCTTCGTGGCGCACGTGAACTGGTTCCGCTACGAGATCGACGGCGTACCGCAGGACGGCGCGGCCATGCCCGAGGTGACCATCGTGGGCCGCTGCGACCCCAGGCACGAGTTCGACCACGACAGGCAGGTGCACGAGGTCACCTCCAACATCCTGGACATCCCCGGCCAGGAAGGCGTCATCGAGACCGACCTGGGCGGCACCTACCGGGGGAGCAGGGAGCACCGTCACGACCACGCCCACTGACCTTCTCGACATCTGGGATCTGGTTGATGAGGTCACCGGGCCGGTGCTGCCCGACCCGATCACCTACGTCATCGGCGAGTCGTGGCTGAACCGGCCGAACCTGTACCCGCGCCAGGGCACCCTGCTCAAGATCATCTTCCTGCGCGATGACCTGTTCACCTCCTACGACCATGACGTGATCGCCGAGTGGATCGCCGAGTTCCACGCCACCAACCCGAACGCGGGCCCGGACAACAAGTTCGAGGCGCACACCAACGGCATCCAGCCCGACATCTACGAGCGGATCGCCTGGTGCAAGGAGCGCGGCTACCGGTGGTTCAAGGAAGTCCTGATGGCCATCGGCCGCCGGGGCTCCAAGGGCTACGTCTGCTCGCTGGCGATGGCCTACGTGCTGTGGGCCTACCTGGCCCGGGGCAACCCGCAGGACTACTACGGCGTCGACCGCGACAAGCAGCTCGCGGTGCTCATCTTCGCGGGCAAGAAGGACCAGGCCAAGGCCAACCTGTGGGGCGACCTGTACAACGCGATCGTCGGCGCGCCCTGCTACACGCCCTACATCTCCGACGCCGGCGCCGAGCACCTGACCGTGTTCGCCCCCTACGACGAGATCCGGATGGCCAAGCTGGCCGAGCGCGGCATCCGCTCGACCCGGGACATCGCCAGCTTCGGGGTCTTCCCGCGCGAGTCCACGCTGCTGTCCGGCCGGGGCCCGGCAGCGTGCGTTGACCCGGAGACCCTGGTCCTGAAATCTGACCTGACCTGGGTGCCGATCCGGGATATCTTCCCTGGCGATCACGTCATCGCGCTTGATGAATATCCGCACGTCAGGTACAGGAAGCTGCGCGAGTCCGTCGTGGAGGCGAAGCGGACGGTCAGGCAAGCCGCCCTGCGGCTGGAGTTTGATGACGGAACCTCAGTTACCTGCTCGCGTGATCACCGCTGGCTGTGGCGCGAGAAGGGCCGTGGCGGCACCATGTACTGGAGGGAGGCCGGGAAGCTCAAGGTCGGCCATGAGATCAAGTTCCTAGCCGACCCCTGGGAATACGATGCCAGCCGCGAGGCCGGTTATCTGGCAGGAGTCTTCGACGGCGAGGGCTGCATCCCTGATCATTCACGGTCCAACCCCGGAAACCGGAGCATTCACGTCTCGCAGAATCCGGGTATCACCCTGGAGGAAATCTTCAGGTGCCTGAAGGCGTGCGGGTTTAATCCCGTGCCCCATGGCAGCGGCGCGTACAGGAAGTCAGAGGAATACCTCTGCCAGCAGTGGAGCCTGCGGGGGATCGCCGAATGCATGCGTTTCCTCGGGTCTGTCCGGCCGCCTCGCCTGATGCAGCTGTCAAAGCTGGTCTGGGAAGGCGCTGCGCTGCGCGGCGGATACTCGCAGGCTGGCAGGTTCCTCGGCCGGAACAAGAAGATGATCACCAGGATTACGCCGCTGCCCGAGCAGGAACTAATCGACATTCAAACCTCTGAGCGAACCTTTATCGCAAATGGTTTTATTTCTCATAATTGTATTCTAGGATTCGACGAGGCTGCCCACGTCAAGAACGCCGGCACCACCCGCCAGTTCGGCGACGTGTACGGCGCGGCGGGCCCGGCGCTGGACCAGTTCGGCCGTGACGCCTTCATCGTCATCCCGTCCTCGACCTGGGAGATGACCGGCAAGTTCTACCAGCTGTGGGAGAACTCGCTGGAGCGCGAGGCCGACGAGGGCGGCGAGCTATTCGGCATCTACCCGAATAAGCTGATGATCCAGCTGGCCTCCTGGGACCCGTACAAGGACTGGGAGATCGCGCACGAGCTGCCGCTGTTCCCGGCCGGCTTCGAGGGCGACCTCGGCGAGTACCGGGACGCCCCGGCGCCCCGGCTGCAGCCGCTGAAAGGCGCCATCCAGGTCTACGACGACGAGATGGCCCGGGAGGAGCGCGCCAACCCGGACACGTTCGCCGTCGAGCGCCGCTCTTATTGGGCGACTGCGATGGACGCCTACCTGAACCCGGGCAAGGTCGATGAGATGTTCCGGCCCTGGCTGGCCCGCCCGGAGACTTCCGGCCGGCCCGAGCTGACCATGGCGGCGCGCGGCCCGCTGACGGTCGACTACCGGGCGCACGGCGACCCGTCCGACGTCAACGCCCGGTTCGGCTTCGCCATGGCGCACACCGAGGCCGCCCCGGACGGCATGCTGCACGCGGTGTTCGACCTGATCCACTTCTGGGACCCGGCCGACTACGAGGATCATTTCATCGACTATGACGAGGTGACTGACTGGATATTCGACAAGGTGATCATCCCGTTCCACCCGGCCGAGCTGACCTTCGACCAGTTCAACGTCCCGGCCACGGTCAAGCGGCTGCAGAAGAAAGTGCGCCTGAGCCGGATGCCCAAGCGGGTGCAGGTCTACGAGCGCCCGGCCACCGGCCCGCTGAACTGGGCCACCTACGAGACGTTCAAGGCCGCGCTCAACATGGGCTTCGTGCACGGGCCGTTCCACGCCGAGGCCAGCGACGAGCTGAAGTTCCTGCGCAAGCCGGAGGGCCAGCAGAAGGTGCTGCCGCCGGAGACGGGCCCGGTCACCACCAAGGACATCGCCGACTGCATCTCGATCGTCACCGCCGAGCTGCTCGGCGAGCAGATGGCGGTGTTCATCGGCCAGGCCCTGGGCAGCCAGCGCCCGGCCGGCTCGATGCACCCGGCGCAGACCGACCCGATGCAGCGGTTCGACCCGATGACGTCGGGCCCGAACCCGCACGCGGCGTCCCTGGGCGGCATGGCCCTGTCGCGGGGCCTGCATACCGGCCAGACCCGGATCAGGTTCCCCGGCTCCCGCCAGCAGTCACCGATGATGCCAGGGGGATCATCGAGGCGCCTGAGGCGCTCGTGACGCTACGATCCCGCCAGGAATAGCCGGCTATCGTCTGGTGCTAGGATTAATAGCGAATTGTCAGGTCCGCAGGCAATCTATCCCTGGAGAGGAGGACGCCATGACAGGCCGAGTCATCTGCGAGAACTGCAGGCACCCGCGTCCCTTGCACCGCAACGGCACGAGCGCGTGCGCTGCTCGCGGATGCCACGCCGGGCCGGACGGGGGACCGTGCGCCGGCTTCGTAGCCGAGACCAAGACGGCGGTGCCGCTGGCCCGGTTCCAGGCTGCCGACCTGGATGGCCTTCCCGCCGCGTCCAACCAGTAGTACCCCGGCGAAGCGCTCCACCCCGGAAGCCTTGAGGAGGTTGCCGTGGCCGACGTCCTGGAGCACTTCACCGCCGCCCGTCCCCCGCGCGGGCAGGAAACCTGCGCCTGCTGTGAGGGTGACGGCGTGCACGGGACGCGCGCCTGCGCCCGCTGCGACGGCACCGGCTTCGTCCGCAAGGGCTCGGACGACCCGTTCTGCCCCGGCCGCGAGGACGACCGTCCCGTCCCGGCGCGCCGCCACTGGCGCGAGGGCGCCCGGCGCGATCCCTGGCATGGCGAGGGCCCCTGGTACCACGGCACCCCTGAGGAGCTGGCCGAGGGCGACGTCATCCAGCCTGGCGATGTGGTGGGCAAGCAGCACATGGGCCGTGGCTCGGACTCGACCCGGGCCTGGGTCACCAACGACCCCTGGAAGGCCTCGTCCTACGGCACGAACATCTACGAGGTCGAGCCCAGCGTGCGCCCCAAGTCGATGTACGCCCGCCATCACGAGCACTACCTGCCCGAAGGCGGTACGGCCCGGGTGATCCGCCAGGTGCCCTACGCCGAGGCCACCGAGCTGAGCCCGGAGTACCAGCGCGGCAAGCGCGCCATGGAGAAGCAGATCCGCCAGCAGCGCAGGGGCGTGTTGGCCGGTCGCCCGCAGTACGGGCCCAGGCCCGAGTACCGGGGACCGCCCGAGGGCGCCGGCGAGGACGAGCAGATGGCGCACTTCGAGCGCGCCCGCGCCGAGCGCAACGCCTGGAGCGCGCACGTCAAGCGCGGCCTGTCCCTGGGTCACCTGTCAGCGGAACAGGCCAAGGGGCTGAACTACTACTTCGGCGGCCACGAGACCGATGCTCGCGGCGAGCCCGGCTGGCAGCCGCTGCCGCGCGAGATGTACCACGCCACCACCGACCTGCCCTCAGTGCGGGCACACGGCCTGAAGACCCGCGACGAGCTGGGCCAGCTGTCCGGGCACGGCCTGGGCGGCGGCGAGTCCGACACCATCTCGGTCACCACCGACCATGAGCTGGGGCGCGGCATCCTGGCGTCCCTGCACGAGTTCCACGACGTGGTGAACGGCCGGTACACCCCGCAGCAGATGTGGGCGGACGCCAGGGCGGGCAGGGGCGCCTCGCGGCCGTTCCACGAGGACATGGCCAGCTACTGGCACCGGGAGGGCTGGCACGAGGGCGACGAGATGCCCATCGGCCTGCACAACGCCATCCACGGCATCGAGCGCAAGCACACCATGGGATCCACCCAGGAGCGGATGGACGCCGAGCACGGCCCGGGGTGGCGCCCGGCCCGCGATGACGAGGGCTGGATGAGCGGCCACACCCCGCCGCAGCGCGTGCACCTGGACTGGGAGCGGCCGATGACCCCGGACGAGCACCGGGGCAACGCCGCCGACTTCTACAAGAAGTTCTCGGCCTTCCGCGAGCACGCCGGCGGGCGCGAGGACCCGAACTTCTTCATGACCGACGAGAAGGCCTTCGCCGCCAAGGACCCGCGCAATTTCGCGCTGCTGCACGTCCGGCCCGCCCCCGGCGGCCACGGCTACCCGATGGGCGGCATGCGCGAGTGGCGCACCGGCACCGGGGACGCCCTGCAGGTGCATCACTATGAGCAGCAGCACGACCAGGGCCGGCTGCGCACTGCCGTCTTCCGGCATGAGGCCAGGGAGCAGGACTACGGCATAGGCCACGAGCCGGATACCGGCGGGCCGCCGCTGCATGACCTGCTCGACTCCAGCGGGACCGACTGGGGGATGCCCCCGGACATCTACGACAACCTGCACCAGTACAACTACGGCGAGGGCAATACCGGCTGGGATGCCATGGCCAAGATCCGTAAGTTCCGGGGCCAGCCGGACAAGCGGGTCCGTATCTGGCGGTCGGCCCCGGCGGTCAACCCCGAGTCCCGCAACAACAAGCGCGGCGAGATCAACCACGGTGACTGGATAGCGCTGAGCAAGGAGAAGGCGCTCCGTGAGTCCTATGAGGTCAACGACCCGCCGCGCGGCAGCCTGCCTGCTGACCACCCGAACCGCTACCACATCTGGTCGGCGCTGGTCCCGGCCAGGCACGTGCGCAACGCGGACGGCGACATCACCGAGTGGGGTTATTCCGGCCCGGACCTGAAGGACCTGCCGCACTCCTCCGAGCGGTGCAGCCACCGGGCCCGGGTGCTGCCGGAGGGCACCGAGCGCCCCGAGCGCGTTCCCAGGCGCCGCTCGTTCTGGGACACCGATTTCGCCGGCAAGGGTCACTTCGGTGCTTATGTCCCCCGGGCCGAGCGCACTGAGAACGTCGCGCACATGCTCGCGCACTACCAGCCGACCGACTTCGGCACCTGGGCCGAGGTCGACCACAACTTCAACTGGGATGTCCCGGAAAACCGCGAGTTCGTCGAGGACGTACGGCGCAATGGCGTGCGGCGGCCCATCCCGGTCGATTACGAGTCTGATCCGCCCCGCGTCATGAACGGTCACAGGCGGCTGCTGAGCGCGCACCGGGCAGGCGTCGGGACGGTGCCGACCCGCCAGCACGAGGGTTTCGCCGATCCGGACGACCCGGATCCGATGGGCTGCCACGGTGACTGGGGCGAGCACGAGCAGTCCTGGGGCCAGCATGAGGGGACCCGGCAGGTGACGGCGGTGAAGATCTACGACAAGCGGCCGTCCGAGGAGGAGGCCCGCGCCCTGGTCGGCCGCCGGATCGACAAGTCCGACCTGCGGTACAGCCGGGACCGCTACGGCATGGCCGAGGGCGAGAAGTTCGCCGACCACTTCGGCCTGGTGCCGATCGTCTCCATGACCAGCTCGATGGCCACCGACCGCCCGTACGGCAACATGCACTGGGGCGTCACCGTCAAGGGCCAGCCCGCAGGCCGGATCTGGAGCAACTTCGAGGGCACCCGGCACCGCTTCACGCCCGGCTGGTGGGACCCGGAGAAGGAGGTCTACGACCCGGAGCGGCACGGCACCGACATCGAGACGGGCCACCAGCCGCGCCAGGCAGCACGCGAGCCCGGCATGCGCAACCCGCATACCGGGGGCGACGAGTTCTACCACGGGACGAAGGCTTATCCCGAGGAGCTGGGCGGGCACGGCTTCGCCGACCCGATGGAGATGGACTCCGGTGCCTATGAGATGCCGGAGTCCGAGACCGAGGGCACTCACTGGAACGCGCTGCTGGGCACGCACTTCACTGCCGACCACGACATCGCCAAGGGGTTCGCGGCCGGTGACTTCCAGTCCAGCGCCAACCAGCGCGGCGAGGGCGCCGGCGGGCGCGGTGAGGCCCGCAGCATCATCCATGCCCGCCTCGGCCTGCGTAACCCGAAGGTCTACCGCTCCGAGCACGACATGGACCACGAGGCCTACGAGCACGAGTGGAAGGCGGGCAACCATCCCTCGGCGCACATCCCGGTCGGCAGCAATGACGAGGACGAGCGGGCTGAGATGGAGGAGATGTGGAACACCGCCGACCGGCTGCACCGGCAGTACCGCAACCGGATGATCCCGGCCGGGCATGACGAGGGCGGGCACCCGGCCCGGACGGCCTGGATCAACAGCCACCCGGACAAGTGGGGTATCGCGAACCGGTACCGGGAGCGGCTGAAGGCCCAGGGCCATGACGGCATCATCTACGGCAACGAATACGAGCGGAGCAAGCACGGCGGCCAGGCGGACAAGTCCGCGATCGTCTTCGACCCCGGCCGGATCCAGGTCACCCAGCAGCATGGCGCCTACGAGGACTGCATGTCCGGCGAGGAGGGCGAGCACCAGCAGCGCCGGGTGCCCGGCCCCGGCCAGATGGAGCTGCGGTACGGCGCGTGGGTCCCGGGTGAGCGCATTTTCGGTCCCACCTACGGCCTGGACCACCGGCTGTTCGGCGCGGATGAGCAGCTGCGCCCGGCCGTCCGCGACGCGATCATGTCCCGCCTGGGCGCCGTGCTGGGCAACGTCATCGGCCCGGACTGGCATGCGGTCGTCACCCCCTGGCTGGCCGGCTCGCAGGTCTCGAAGTGGACCAGCCCGCAGCTGGAGGGCAACGGCGACCTGGACGTGCTGGTCGGCCTGTCGCACAGCCATGTCCGGCTGGTCGCGCCGGCCCTGGCGCAGCTGGCCGACGAGGAGATCGAGCACCGGCTCAACACGGTGCTCCGCGAGCGGTTCAACATCGACGGCTGGCACCCGCCGTTCGACCCGGACGGCAGCTACGACCTGACCGGCTACGCCATCCACGCCGCCGACATCCGGCAGGTCAATCCGTACGCCGCCTACAACCTGTCGGACGACAAGTGGACGGTCAGGCCGCCGGACCTGCCGCAGTGGTCGGCGCAGGACTTCCCGCAGGGCCCGGCGCTGATGCAGCAGGCCCGCGCGCTGATCGCCGAGGTGCGCGCCATCCTGCGGCTGCCCGAGCCGTTCCGGCGGCAGGAGGCGGAGCGGATCTGGCGCTACATTCACGAGGGCCGGGCGCAGTCCTTCACCCCCGGCGGGCTGGGCTGGCAGGGCACCGGCAACGTCCTGGAGAAGGCCCTGGACCAGGCCAGCGGCGCCCTGGTCGGCAAGCTCAAGGCCGTCATCTACGGCCCGGACGACGGTCACCCGCACGCCCTGGCCCAGGGGTTGACCACCGCTGACGTGGAGCCCGCCCATGCCTGACCTGGTAGCGCACTTCACCCCCTCGCCGGACTGGACCTTCTACCACGGCACGCCGGACGAGCGGCACTGGCAGCACGGGGCGGTCAACGGCATCCACGTCGGCACCGAGGAGGCTGCGCACCAGGCGCTGAACGCCCGGATCGGCCGCCCGCTGGAGGGCCGGTGGGATGGCACCCGCGAGTACGGCAAGACGCTGCTGAGCCCGTACCAGCGCACTGGCACCGAGCGCGACCTGGAGAACGCCCGCTACCCGAGCGGCCGGGCCACCTACACGCCGGACGCCTCCGGCCACGCCCACCTGGTGCCGCTGGACGCCCGGCCGAACGTCTTCCCGGTGCGGATCACCGGGCCCATGATCAACCACCCGGCAATCCCCGTTGAGGACGACTACGCGAACTCGCGGCTGCGCGGCCAGATCACCCGGGGCAACGCGAAGCGCGGCTACTTCTACCGCAATGTCGGCGAGGACGAGGGCTCGATCTCGGCGGCCGTCCCCTCGGCCGCGCACCTGGAGCGCCTGGACGCCCCGAAGACGGCCGGGCTGCTGGAGCACTTCGGCGCTTACGAGGGACCGCCGGGCGAGGGTTTCCCGAACGCCTACCACGGGTCGTCTCGGTTCGGCGGGCGGCCGGAGTGGCGTCACACATGGTTCCATGGCACCAGGGGTGTCCCGGAGTTCGGCGAGCGCCGCAGCCACGGCCAGGATGAGCTGGCCAAGCCGCCGGATGAGCGCAAGATGGCCGGCGGCTGGGCCCAGCCCAATCAGCTGCTCGGCGTGCACTTCAGCCCGCTGCACGAGGTGGCGCACAAGTTCGCCGGATCGGTCAGCAGTACGCCGGGCGCCATCGTCCATGCCCGGCTGAACTTCAGCAATCCGGCGCACTTCGAGAGCGAGCACCATCTCAACATCGCCATGGCCGACTGGGGCTCCAGGCACTACCCGGCCTGGCACAACGACAAGCTGAACGCCAGCATGGCCTGGAACTACTCCGACAGCGAGGGCACGCGCCGGGACTTCTCCCGCGCCCCGGATGACCACCGCGAGCTGCGCCGCCTGGGCAACCAGGCGCAGTCCCTGCTGCAATGGCACCCGCACATGCCCGAGATCCTGAAGGGCTTCACCGCTGACCTGCGCGGCCAGGGCCATCGCGGCATCACCTACGGCAATGGCCTGGAGGGCCCGTACGAGACCGACGCCGGACGCGGCGGCGAGGCGGCCATGAAGTACATCACCAAGCGCGAGAACTGGCCGCACGGCAGCCCGTACAGCATCTCGGCGATCGCCCAGCCCGAGGACATCCAGACCACTCATGTCGAGCACATCTCCCCGTGGCGGGCCGAGCCCGAGCCGCACGAGCGCACCTGGGAGGACGTCAGCGACGGCGACGAGGACGACGCGATGCGCGACCGGGTGCTGGCCTACCACCGTTTCCACGGCGGCGCCTACCCCCGCGACGAGCACACGGTGGCCCGCAGGACCGCCGCCCTGAGAGCCGAGGACTACAAGGGCACAACCGGCAACAATTTCCACATCACCCGCAACGAGTACGGGATGATCCCGACGTCGGTGATCGCCCGGATGCCCGGCGTGCGGGGCGAGGTGCCGGGCGAGCACCGCAACATGGACGACGCGGACGAGTGGCCGGAGTTCAAGGAGGACATCGCCCGTAACGGCATCCGGGAGCCCGTCTTCATCACCGTGAACCACGGCGAGGAGCCGAAGCTGTCTGAGGGCAACCACCGCCGGGACGCGGCCGTCGCGCTGGGCATCTCCCATGTCCCGGCGGAGATCCGCTATTTCGGCCACGCCGAGCACCAGGGCACCGTCCTGGAGCGGGCCGGGCACCATGAGGCTGCTGCCGGGTACCCGCGCCGGGCCTCATCGAGCGGCGACCGGTTCGTCACCTGCCAGCAGGGCCATGAGCACTGGGGCGCGTACGGCGCGGCCGGCCTGCTGATCCGGCACCGGGGCGAGGACGGCCGGCAGCGGTACCTGCTGCAGAAGCGGAGCCCGTACGTCAACGAGCCCGACACCTGGTCGGTCCCCGGCGGCGCGATCGGCCGGGACGAGAGTCCCGAGCAGGGTGCCTGGCGCGAGGCGCGCGAGGAGATGGGCTCGATCCCGAAGCACGTCAGGACCCATCATGTCGTCAAGTCGACCGACTGCGGCGACTGGGCCTATCACACCGTGGTCGCCGACGCCGGGGAGCACTTCATGCCCGGCGGGCGCGGCGAGACCCAGCACGAGACGGCGGGTGTCGGCTGGCATACCGCCGATGAGATCGACGAGCTGCGCAAGAACGGCGACCTGCATCCCGGCTTCGCCCGGTCCTGGGATGCGGTGCGCCGGTCGCGCGGCCCGAGGACAGCGGCCGTCGACTTCCACAAGCCGATTCCGCCTGAGCAGAAGATCTGCGGCACGTGCGGATGGCCGAGGAACAGGCACCAGGAGTTCGACCGGCTCTATCACGCCACCAGCCCGAGTCACCGGCACAGCATCAGGGACACCGGGCTGCGCGTCGAGTTCGAGCAGGGCTATGGCGTCACCGAGCCCGGTGTCTACATGAGCCCGCGTCCTGATGAGCACAACACGGATCAGGACATCTGGGAGGTCGACGCTAGGGGCATGCGCGTCCACCCGGACGATCCGGGCAACCAGTACGAGTTCCGTGATGTCGGCGGCTCGCACTTCTCTGCGGAGGACATCCCGCCCGAGCGGCTGAAACTGCACTACAAGGGGCGGGGCAACAAGTGGACCGGCTACCCGCCGAAGGAGGCCGTGATCACCCCCAGGACTGAGCACGAGGCCGCCGACATCAGGTACCGCCAGTACGTGCAGCGCATCCACCCGCGCGACCTGATGCAGTATGCCCAGCGGGAGGCCTGGCGCATGCAGGACCCGGGCGGGCGCAGGCACATCAGCGAGCTGGCCGAGGGCATCCGCCAGCGCGGCTACCGGCCTTCCGAGCACGGCGGGATGAGCGGCGATACGCACAGCTACCCGCCCAGCTTCCCGATCACCTTGTGCCATGACGATGACCAGTCCTGGCTGTGGAACGGCCATCACCGGGTCTTTGCGCTGAACGAGGCCGGGTACGACAAGCCGGTGCCGGTGCTGGTCAAGGACTTCCGCACCCAGGGCCGCACGGCTGCCTGGGACGCCAGCGGTTCGGACCAGGCTGCTAAGGTTTCTTGACATGGCCCTGCAAGCCGGGCGCCCGAAGATGCGGGCCCGCATGTCGCTGACCGACCGCCAGGCGCTGCGCGCCCTGATCCTGGCAGACAGGCAGGAAGAGGCCCGCCGCGACGCGGCCGAGATGTACCTGACCGCCCGGTGCCTCATGCACCTGCCGCACCGGTCCCCGGGGCTGTCCGAGGAGCAGCGCCGCGCCGAGCACGTCAGGTGCAACGGCGAGAGCGCCGGCGATGGGTGTTTGTGTCCCTGGCACGATAGCGAGCAAGATGAAGAAGGCGCAGTATCCCCAGCGGACCTGCCGTGAGCCGGTAGCGGGCCCGCACCAGGACTACCCGTGCGAGGTCCGCGAGTGGCACCCGGGCCCGCACGCCTCGCTGTCCGTCCCGGACAGCGTGAAGAAGCGTAACGCCTGGGAGGCCGCCAACCCCGGCTGGGAGAAGGTCACCGCGTTCGACGACCCGTTCAAGGACCTGACACGTGAGCATGCCGCAGAAGAGGCCGCAGCCGCCGGAGAAGCCGAGGGAGGCCGGCCGGATCCTCTATGAGACCTGGGCGGCGGTTCTCGGCGGGCAGTTCCGGCGCATCCGGCTGCCGCCCTGGCCCGAGCTGTACCCGGGCGAGCAGGACGCGTTCCGGGAGGCCGCCCACGAGGTCATCAAGAAGGGCTGGGAGGAGGCCGCCCCGCCGCCGCAGCGCGGCCGGCACCAGCGATGATGATGACCCGTGAGGAGCGGATCGCCGCCGCCTACGAGGAGTACGCCGGGCTGACCGTGCTGGCCCCGCTGGCCGCCCAGTCCCCGCTGGTACCCGGCCACGGCCCGCTGAACGCCCCGTTCGCGGTGGTCGGCGAGGCGCCCGGCGCCGAGGAGGTCAGGCTGGGCCGGCCGTTCGTGGGCCGTTCCGGGCAGCTGCTGTTCCAGCTGCTGGCTGAGGCCGGCGTGCAGCGCCGCTGGTGCTACGTCACCAACACGGTCCCGTACCGGCCGCCGGGCAACCGCACCCCCGAGCAGTTCGAGATCGCCGCCTCGCGCCGGCGGCTGGCCCAGGAGATCATCGCCGTCAGGCCGGGACTGGTCATCAGCTGCGGCGCGACCGCCGGGCATGCGGTCAGCCCGTCCGCCGGCCGGATCAGCGACATCCACGGCAGGCTTCAGCGGGCCGGCTTCACCGGGCCGCCCAGGCCCTTCGAGACCTGGTGGCTGCCGACTTTCCACCCGGCTGCCGCCCTGCGCAGCTCGGGCATCGAGGACCTGATGCGCGAGGACCTGGCGGTGCTGCGCCGGATCAGCGACGGCATGAAGCTGGTGACGGGCACGTGACCGAAGAGCCGGAGCCGGCTGAGGAGGAGCCCGAGGTCGAGTGGATCCCGGTCGTCAAGTGGCCTGAGGGCGCCCGCGCCGTCATCACGGACATCGAGAAGATCCTGCATGTCATCGGGCTGATGGCCGGCGCGGCCGACGACATGACCTGCCAGGTGTTCACCGACTTCCTGAACACGGTGCTGCTGCACAGGCGGCGCGAGCTGGCCCTGATCATGCTGGAGCGGCATGGCGTCGCCCTGCCCGAGCCCGGCTCGGTGCCGACCCCGCAGGAGCGGATGAGCGCGATGCTGCAGCACATCGGCGACGAGGTGCGCCGGGCCCGGCCGGACCTGGTGCCCGACAAGCAGCCGCCGACCGACCGGGCCCGGCGTCATCTCCCGGACATGAAGCCGTAAACGGGGCTTTACGCCGGGCGGGCGCTCTTCTTCCGGCCGAAGCGCTGGCCCACGGCCTGCCGGGTGATGCCCAGGGCGTCGGCTATCACCGGGTCGGAGTAGCCCCGGGCGCGGCAGCCCTCGACGGCCAGCTCGGTGAGGGCATCCACGTGCCGGGTCATCGCGCCGAGCGCGGCAGCCCTCGACGGCCAGCTCGGTCAGGGCATCCACGTGCCGGGTCATCGCGCCGAGCGCGGCCAGCGCGTCCAGGTTGCCGTCCCGGGCCCGCTCGCCCTGCTTGGCAAGGACGCGCACGTTGCGCTCCGTCAGCTGGTTTTCGTCGTAGTTGCCATACCTGGCATTATCGCGCCTGCGCTGCCGCCGCTGGTCGGCCGCGTGCTTCAGCGCGTCGCGCCGGGCCTGCCGCAGCGCGCGGACAAGGCCGTCGACCTCGGCTACGGTGCCCCGGGCCAGGCGGGTGATCTCCTCGTCGCTGAGGCCGGGTGCTGCCGCGCGGATCCTGTCTGCCTTGTTCATGCTCCCAGAATATCAATAAACCTTGATAGCGCGAAACTGATTTACCGGGCCCCCGGAAGTAATGAGGAGGGCAGCTTGCTCAGCCAGAACTGGGAGCCCGGTGCGATCTGCCCCGGATGCGGGCAGGAGGTCGCGGTCGGCGCCCAGGTCCTGTACGGCAGGCACCCGCAGTGCGCCCGCCGCTCTGACGGCGCGCCGGCCGATCCGGTGGCCGCCGCCCAGGCCGCGCTGGACGCCGGCGGCCGGGTGGCGATCGCCAAGCCGGCGCTGCGGGCCCTGGCCCTGCTCGCCTGCGAGCGCGCCGGCACCGAGCCCGTCCGCCGCCCGGACAGGGGCCAGCGCGGCGTGCGCTGGTATGCCCGGATCCCCGGCTGGAGCTATGCCCGGGTCGAGGCCGGCCTGTCCGTGGCCCAGGTGGCCGGCCTGTTCCTGGATGCCCTGGACGTCGGCCGGACCCCGCCGGTCTCGCACGAGCAGCTGCGGGCGCTCATCTCGGCCGCGTCCGGTAAACCGTTTGCGGCACAGGCCGCAGGAGACTAAGGTTTATAGCTAAGCGGCTGTGGACCCACGGCCGTGGCGGTGACTGAATAAGGGCTACTGCTCAGGCCGGGCCCTAAGGTACGTGCAGGACATCGCCTTCGTGGTGCTTTGCCCGGACGGGCGGCCAACGGTGGCCCTCCGGGGGTGGCACGAGCGGAGACAACAGCCAGGCAGCCGGCCTGGGGATGTCGCGGGTAGCGCCGCTGCATGGTTCTGCTGTAAAGGCAACTCTGAGCCAGCAGATGCCGGGAAGCCATTCCCGCCCGCCCCCTCAGGGCCTCTCCCCCGGGAGAGGCCCTGAGGCCTGTTCCAGGGATCGAATACAAGGAGGAAAGGATTGCGTGTTCTGCGTCATCTCCTGACTGACTCCTAAGGAGCTAGCCAGGAGAGGGGGTGACGACACCCCATGCCCCACAAGCAGGGCAAGAAGAACCGCAAGCACAACAGGAACCGTGCCAAGTGTGCCCGGTACGCCGCTCAGCACCGCCGGACGAAGAACAACCCGGCGCGCACCCAGCGGAACCCCGAGCGCACCCCGGGACGCAAGCGCAATATCCACAATGCGCCGCGCTCCCAGCGGGGAAGCAGGTGAGCTAGATGAATAGCACCCAGGAGAAGCCCCGGTGGCCCCGGGGCTTCTCGCGGTCTACTCTAGGTTTATGGAGAATGATCGCATCACCAGCTTCCCGGCCATGGTCGCCGCGCTGCGCTACAAGCCCGGCTGGTCGTTCCGGCTGAAGTACGGGCCGACCGGCAGCGCCGCGTGCATCGAGCCGGAATCTGCCCTGGCCGGCAGCACGGCCGGGGGCGGGATGATCTGGCCGCCGCCATCCTGGCCGGTGATGCTGGTCATCACGGTGCGCACGCACGACAGCGGGGACTGGTCCAGGGAGGTCGTGGTCTGCCGCCAGGTCGCCGTGCCGGTGGACCTGCTGGAGTACTCGCATATGCCGATGCACCGCTGGCTGCTGGACTGCATCCGCGAGGTGGAGGTCCACGAGATGTGTGAGGCATTCGCGATCGGGGACCAGCGGCCGTTTTATCCCGAGCACGGGCCAGGAGCTAACCTGTACGGGATCAGGGACCGGGGACTGGAGTGGCCGCCGGCGAGCACCAGCACCGGGACCGGATAACCGAGTGCCCTGACTGCGGCGGGCCCACCAGGCACGAGCGCTCGAAGCACGTCGGCGAGTATGACTACTGCCCGCGCTGCCACGCGGGGATCGCCTGCGACTGCGAGGGCTGCCGGGTGCTCCGGGCCCTGCAGCTGATGGGCGGCTAGGCCCCGGAAGGAACAGGACATGCTGCTTCCGGGAGAGGACCTGTCATGGCTGAGCGCGAGGAGCTGCTGCGAGCGGTGCAGGGCGCCCGGACGGGCCGCGAGCTGGCCGCCGCCGTCGCCGCCCTCGACGATCACGACCAGGCCAGGACCGCTGCGATCGCGCGGTCCCGGGAGACCGACCTGTCCGCGACCGCCGTCCGGGCGACGCTGGAGCCGGTGCCGCTGTATGAGCGGCACACCGCCGCGACCGACTGGCTGGGCGAGTACGAGCCGCCCAGCGACTACCGCACCGCGATGATCGCCGAGGCATCCCGGTGGTACCGGTCGGTCTCGCCCGAGGTGGCCGCCGACCCGGAGGAGTTCGCCGAGCAGGCCCTGGGCCGCGCCTACACCGCCGCCAGCGCCTACGGCGACCACGCCCTAGCCGCCCGCCGCGAGTTCATGACCTACTTCGGCTACCTGACCCGGCAGGGGGCGTCCGGATTGCCGCAGATCCAGCAGACGGTGGACGGCGACAACCAGCCAGCGCAGACCCCGCTGCCGCCTGAGCCGTTTGACAACTTCGCGCCCGAGCAGAACCCGCTGAATGCCGGCGTCGAGTCGCCGAACCGGCAGTCCCAGATCAGCAGCGGCCAGGCGCCGGGCATCCAGGAGCTGGAGAGCCAGAACGCCGGCGGCTCCGGCTTCGGCTCGGGCCCGGAGCGGCCCGACACGCACACCACGTCGATGGACACCGCCGACTCCTATGCCGAGGTGCCGCTCGGCCCGCCCGGCCAGATCCCCGCCGCGCCGCCGGGCGCGGCTCCCTCCGCCCCGTCAGCCCAGAACCCGGCGATGGGCATGGAGGACAACGACGAGGGCATGCAGCAGCGCCAGGGCTCGATGTCGGTGGCCGCCTATACCCGGCCGGACTACGAGGGATTCCGCTGGCATATCGGCCCGGACCAGGACGTCGACACGTTCGCCACGCCGTACCACGAGAAGTGCGGCTCGCTGCACTGGCCCGAGGAGCCCTGCCATCGCGGCCAGGAGCACACCGCCTCGGTCGCGGTCGGCTACCTGATGAACGCCGAGGACTTCGCCCGCCGGGCCCGGTTCGAGTCAGGCGGCATGGCCGAGGGCGATGCCGTGCTGCGCCGGACGGCCGGGGACAGGGCGCGGCTGGCCGCCCATCACAGCGCGCTGATGGCCGGGTTCCGGGTGCAGGCCCGCACCGAGGACGAGATCGCCTGGCTGCACGGCTACCTGGCCCGGGTCCGCCCGGTGCTGGCCGGCGGCAGCAGCTGCCCCGGCTGCGGCGGCAAGGCCGGCAAGAACGGCGGGCTGTGCACGGCCTGCCTGCAGGACAGCCAGAAGGCCAGGGGCAAGAAGAAGAAGGGCAAGGGCAAGGGCCAGCTGCCCGTCGAGGGCGCGAGCCGCCTGGATTTTCTCCTGGCCGCTGAGGCGGCTGCGGATGGCGATTCCGTGCCGCTGCGCATCTGCCCGCAGTGCGGCAGTACGTACTGCAAGCACTGGCAGGGCAGGGACGAGCCCTATGACCTGCCGGGGCAGCCGTACGGGACGGGAGAGAAGACCTCCTCCCTGGCCAAGGGCGCCCCGTTCGCCGGCTATGAAGACTTCGCGTCTTGCGTAAGGGCAAATTCGGATAAAGATTCGCCCGATGCCTACTGCGGGTACATCAAGCACAAGGTCGAGGACAAGGGCAAGTCCAAGGAGAGCGCCCGGATCCGGCTGACCGCCTCGGACCTGGCCGCCGCCAGCGCCGAGCTGCAGCGGCTGGCCGCCAGCTCGCTGCCGCAGGTCCAGGAGTTCGTGGACTCCCACGACAGCCCGGACCCGCAGGGCGACCAGCTCAACACGGCCGTGATGTTCCCGCTGCTGCCCGCCTTCGGCGGCCAGGGCCAGGAGGACGGCCAGGGCAAGGAGGCGGCCCGCCGCTCGATGACGCCCTCGTCGGCGGCGGTGCGGATGTTCGGCCAGATGGACGCCATGGACGGCAAGCGGCCCCGTCACAAGGACAGCTACCCGTTCAGCACCAAGGCGCACGGCCAGTACATGCGCGGCTGGAACAACACCCGGGGCTCGATGGACGCCGTGCTCGGCCGCGACCCGATCAGCGCCGAGGACTACGAGGCCTGGACCGGGCGCCCTGACCTGCACAAGCACTATCTCGGCGTGTACAGCCAGGTGAAGGCCGGCCGGTCAGGCACCGACATCCAGGCCGAGGGCATGCGGCGCCAGGCGGACGGCTTCGGCAGCCATCTCGATCCCCGCTGCGACTGCACTCACGAGCCCGGCCGCCCGTGCGATGAGTCCTGCCCGGTGCACGGCAGGCAGCAGAAGGAGGGCGTGCGCCGCCAGGCTGACTTCATGACCAGGCCGCACCAGAGCACCGATGACCTGCACGCGCCGTTCAACAGCGCGGCGACCAGCCCGGAGCCATGGTCCTCCAGCGAGCAGGGCGGCGACTACGACCAGGGCGTGCGGGACGGCCAGGAGGACGCGCGGGCCGGCGAGCACCCGACCTTCGCCGACAACAGCGCCCTGGTCAGCCCGTACGTCAAGGGCTACGCGGTCGGCTACTCCGGCCGCCCGCCGGACACCGGGGTGCAGGACGTGCCGCGCTCCATGGGCGGCGACTCCGGTCAGGCCATGAATGAGCAGGCGGCCCAGACCGCCTTCCAGGTGTCCAAGGCCAGCCTCCAGCGCCGGGCGGCCCAGTGCTACGGCTGCCCGCACCCGGCGCATCGGACGGAGCCCTGCAGCGCCGTGGGCTGCCGGCACCTGCACAACCCGGGCGAGGAGGGCGCCGGGCCCGGCATGCATGCCCGGCAGATCGGCCATGTCCCGGACCCGGCGAGTCCCGGCTATTCCATGCCGCCGCCGGGCCGGCGCGCTGACTGGGAGGACGCGTACGAGGGCAGCGGCAACCGTGACGATGACGCGTATGAGGGCTGGCGCACCGACTACGGCCGGTACTCATCGCTGCGCCGCCAGGGTCACGATTTCACCGAGTCCGAGCGCGAGCATGCTAAGCACTCGCTGGGCCCGGACGACAAGCTGCCGGTCAACTCACTGCAGGACCTGAAGAACGCGCACACCCGGGCGCACCAGGTCAAGGGCATCCCGGAGTCCACGGTCGACGCCTACCTGGACCGGCTGGACAAGGAATACGACTACGGCGGCGGCGACTCGCATGCGCACGACCGGCGGGCCGCCGGCCTGCGGCCGGTCTCGGCCGCGTTCCTGACCCGGCAGGCGATCCGCGACCCGGACTTCCGCAAGGGCTACAAGTTCGCGGCCCGCTGGCAGCCCGGCGCCCGCCTGGTCGCCCAGGGCAGTGCCGCCTTCGAGGCGGGGCTGTACGCGGCCATCAGCGACCGGCCCGGCATCCAGGAGGCCTGGGCCCGCGAGCACCGCCGGCTGTCCCGCAGGCACCCGGTGCTCGGCGCCCGGCTGGACGCGCATGTCAGCTTCACCCGTAAGCTCGCGCTGACTGATCGCGGGAGATACAGGGTTTCTGGCTCGGGATGCTATCCGGTGCGCAGGCAGGCCGTATGGGCAGGCGGAGAGGCGGACTGCGGGCACGAGGAGGCCTGGGGCGGGCACTGCGGGCAGGCTAGCTGCCCGAATTATGCGAACGCCTGCCCGAAGCATAATGATGTCCGCCCGGACGCCCGCCAGCGCTGCAACCGGGAAGGCCAGCAGAGGACGGCGGGCACCTCGGTCGACCTGATCACGGACGGGCCCGGCACCAGCCCGGATCCTATGGGCTCGACGCCCCTGAACGGCGTCGGCACCCCGCCCCCGATGGGCGGCGGGGAGGACCCGGCCCGCTCCGGGGGCCCGTCCCCGTACCAGGGCGCGCAGCCGCAGGGCTCGGGCCCGGTGGCGCCCGATGACGTGCTCGGCCGGCCGCAGGAGCCGCCGCAGCGCTCCGGGCCGATGACCCAGACGTTCAGCGGGCGGCACCCGGAGAACGCGGACCTGGCCCCGGCCGCGCCGAACACGGCGGGCGGGCCGGGGTACGAGAACACCGACGCCTACCAGGGCGACCCGCAGCGCTACCAGCAGGCGATGGCGTTCAGGCGCCGGGTCCAGGCGTCGCTGGCGGCCAGCCGGGCAGGGTGATGTCCGGGCCGGGCTCGGTGAGCTGCACGATGTCGCCGGCATCGAAGGTGAAGGGCGGATCCGGCTCGGGCCAGAACTCGCGGACGCCAGGTTGCGGGGCTCGCAGCTCCAGGCTGTTCAGCTGGGCCGGCTCGGGAGCATAGACCCGGCCGCCGCATATGTCGCAGCGGATGTCCTCCTGAGTGGCGCGGCGCTGGCACGGGTTGCTCGTGCCGCCGCACGGGCACCGGCAGCGGTCATCTACGTCCCTGGATGACATCGCGCCCGGGTAGCGCGTGTTCCCGTGAGTCCAGCAGCACATCGTTCCTCCTTCGGGGCGCCCCCGCCCGGAGGCCCAAGGATATATCAAGCTTCCTAGGGAGGGCAGCAGGGGGTAAAATATCAAGGTTTATTGATATTTCCGAACACCCGTATCAAGGTTTTTTGACAATGTGCGCGGTGCCAGTATAGTCTCCTGCACGAAGCCGCCCCCGGATAGGGCCGGGGGCGGCGACACGATTCAATCCCACGAGGAGGGAAAGAACCATGCCTGAAACTCAGGTTACGCCGGACACCGGGGACGGTGCCGGCATCGCAACCAAGGCTCCCGCTCGCGGTCGCCGCAGCGGCACGCCCACCACATCGGCAGCCTCTGCGACCGACGCGCCCCGGCTGGTCATCCAGCCGGTCAAGACCGAGACGCTGATCATCCCGATCGTCGGCACCGCGCCGCTGATCGTCAGCCGGTTCAGCGAGAAGGCCAAGAAGCAGATGCTCGACGCCCAGCAGGGCGTCAAGAACCCGCCGCAGAAGCGGGACCCGAACGCCGAGTTCGGCGCCTCCCTGTACCGGGCCGGCGTCATCGACCCGGACGGCCCGACCGAGACGCTGGTCGACGGGGTGCTCAACCCCAACCTGCGCTGGGGCCTGCCCGCCATGGCCTTCAAGATGGCGACCATCGGCGCCGGGCGCTTCTACGGCAAGCAGGTCAAGATGACCGAGCTGCGCCAGTTCATGTTCTTCGAGGGCATCCAGGTGGACGGCGAGTCCTCCAAGATGGTCGTCATCGACGGCGAGCCCGAGATGCGCGAGGACTATGTGCGGCTGGCCGGGGTCAACCACCCCGCCGACCTGCGCTACCGGGGCTGCTTCTACGAGTGGTCGGCCCTGCTGGAGGTCCGGTACACCGTCAACCTGCTCGACCGCCAGTCCCTGGTCAGCCTGATCCAGGCCGGCGGCATGGGCGTGGGGGTCGGCGAGTGGCGGCCGGAGCGCAACGGCGAGTTCGGCACCTACGAGGTGCAGGACGGCGAGATCAAGGTGGTCAGGCCGGCGCTCGTGACGGCAGGCTGAGATGCCCGCCCCGGGACCTGACATCCAGGCGCTGCTCCTGGAGATCCGGGAGGCCAACGACGGCGTACTCACCGCGCAGGCCGTCGTGGATGCCGCCCGGGACCCGCTGCACGCGCTGCACCAGCACTTCGAGTGGGATGACGAGAAGGGCGCCGAGAAGTACCGGGTCCAGCAGGCCCGGCAGCTCATCCGGATCGTGAAGCTCACCTACGTCGACAAGCGCGGCGAGGTGCGCAAGATGCGGGTGTTCCACTCGGTGCCGGACCCGGACTCGCTCTCGGGCCGGAGCTACGTGCCGCTGGGGGAGATCGAGCGCAGCGATGTCATGTCGGCGCAGCTGCTCCGGTCGATGGAGATCGACTGGCGCAACCTGCACCGCCGGTACAGGCAGTTCGCCGAGTTCCGGGCGATGGTCGCCCGGGACATGGACGAGGCCGGCGACGGCGCGACCGGGACCTGACGGGCCCGTGCATCACCCCGGGGCGGGCGAGGTCCCCTTGCCCGCCCCGGTCTCATTCTCACCACCATCAAAGGGAGTATTTCATGCGCAAACTGACCAGGATCAGCGCCATCGCGGCGCCGCTCTCCGCCGTCGCGATCGCCCTCTCGGCGGGCGCGGCCTCCGCCGCCCCGGCGCCCGCCTACAGCGGTACCCAGGCCGGCATTACCACGGGCTGCGGCCCGGCCGGCTGCGGCTCGGTCCAGTCCGAGGTCCTGACCCTGCCCTCGTCCCCGGGCCCGAACGGGCAGACCTCCTACGCGGTACAGCTGACCGGCTCGCAGGGATCGGTCGTGCTGTCGCTGGGCCCGCTGTCCGGCGGCGCCTACCAGGCCCAAGTCGTCAACGAGATCAACGACTACCCGCTGCTGACGGTCGGCTTCGACGACGCCAGCAACCCGGCTGTCACCACGTTCCGCGCGGGCGACAACGTGCTGCTGGAGCTGAGCTACGACTCCTCGGGCAACGTGGTCTGGTCGGCCGTCAACCTGACCGATGACACCCAGGCGCCGTTCACCGGGACGTTCCTGGACGCCGGCCAGGTGTTCACCAGCGCCTCGGCGGGGGCCATCTTCGCCCAGGATGTCTACGGCATCGTGCCCTCGTTCACCCAGCCGCCGGCCAGCACCGTGCTGGCGAGCTTCAGGCACACCGTGATCACCGACGCCGGCGGCGCCGTGATCCCGGCGCCGTACACCAGGGTGCAGCTGCGCGCGGGCGGGGTGAAGCTCGGCAAGCTGCTGGCCACCTCCGGCGACGGCAGGGCCTTCACTATCACTCTCGAAAAGAGCTGACGGTCCTGACCGTGCAGATACCCCGGGACCAGGGCAGAGCACCGGCTCAGCCCTGGTCCCGGCTTGCAATGGCACAGCTTGGCTCCGGAGGCCCGGCTGGGCTGGGCGGCGCGCGGCAGCGCAGGGCTGCCGTGGCTTGGCCCGTCGTTGCCCGGAGTCGCGCCGCATGGCTCGGCATTACAGCGCATGGCCGGAGCGGCTTGGCCCGGCATGACCCGGCCCGGCATGGCCCGGTCGCGCAGGGCACGGCACCGCCTGGCGGTTTTGGCAAGGCTCGGCGCCGATCGCTCGGCACGGGCGGCAAGGCCGTCCCGGCTCGTCCTGTCGTGGCGGCGCGCGGACTGTCATGGCATCGCAAGGCAGCCGGGGCTAGGCGCGGCGGGCCCTGGGAAGGCGTGGTTAGGCAGCCTGGGCCAGGCTTGTCCTGGCGTCGCTGCGAGGGCATCGCTTGGCATCGCGCTCACGGCCGCGCAGGACCGGTGCCGCGATGAGCGGCAACGGGCAGCGCAAGCCCTGCGCGCACCCGGACAAGCAGTATTTCCGTGACGAGGAACGGCCGGACGGGACGGTGCTGCGGCACTGGATTTGCCCTGACTGCCTGCAGCTGGGAGCTGACCCGCAATGAGCATCCGGGGCACGATCATCTTCGCCGTGGCGGCATAGCGGGGCCGGTGCCGCGTGGCTTGGAAGGACCGGCAAGGCGTCGCTGGGCGGGGCACAGCCGGAGGGGTGTCGCATGGCAGCCTTGGCCTGGCCGGGCCAGTCGAGGCATGGACAGTGCGGCAAGGCATGGTGCGGCTGGCAGGATGCGCATGGCCAGCCAGGGCTTGGCGCCGATGGCTAGGCAGTCATGGCGCAGCGCTACGCGGAGTGTCATGGCTCGGCTCGGCAGTCATGGCCGGGCTTTCCCCGGCGTGGCCAGCGCGGCGAGGCTTGGGCGGCAGTCGCGGCAGGGAGGGGCTCTTCCTGGCTAGGCCCGGCACGTTATGGCGCGGGCGGCTTGGCAGTCCTGGCGAGCACGACGGGGCTGTTAGGGCATGGCGTGGTTCGGCCGTCTAGGCTCTGTGCTGCAGGGCCACGCGCGGGATCGCCCGGTTCGGCTGTCCGGGCTAGGCACGGGCAGCGCGGCCAGGAGAGGCATGCGGGGCCAAGCCAGGCTGTCAAGGCTAGGCGCGGGCAGTGCGTGGCACGGATCGGCCAGGCGTGACGGGGCCAGGCTGTCAGGGCGAGGCCGTGCGCGGCACGGATCGGCCAGGCGCGGCGGGGCCAGGCTGTCAAGGCGGGGCTCGTCATGGCTGGGCCCGGGGCGCTCGTCCCGGTACGGCAAGGCAGCGCAGTCATGGCGAGGCACGGCAGGTCAAGGCCCGGCGTGGCCGGGCAGGATCGTGAGGCAAGGCATCGCCGGTCAAGGACCGGCATGGCCAGGCGAGGCACGGGCGGCCGGCACTGGCAGAATACGCATGGCGAGGCGGGGCCTGGGCGGCAGGCGAGGCGGTGATGGGCCTGGCCTGGCGTGGCTTGGTGAGGCAAGGCGCGGCCCGGCAGTCCGGGTATGGCCTGGACTGGCATGGTGATGCGGGGCGCAGCGAGACGCGGCGTGGCCGTCGTGGCAACGCCGGGCGGCTAGTCATGGCTGGGCACCGCGTCGCGCGGCGGGGCATTGCCTGGCAGGAGATGCGTCGCGTGGCCCGGCGTTGCTTGGCTAGGCGAGGCGGGGCGAGGCTGCCGGCGCTGGGCAGGGCTGGGCATTTCTCGGCGGGGCTCGGCTCGGCATCTCGCGGCAAGGCAGGACTCACCCCCCGGAAGAAGTAGGCCGAGGAGGTAGCCGTGTCCGATCTGTGGTTCGAGGCGTCAGCTGATCACGACCTGGAGGCGCGTGAGGCTGCGCTGGCCCAGGCCGAGGGGGCGATGGTGCCGATCTGGCCGTTCTTGTTCCAGTCGGTCTCTGAACGGGAGTTCGAGCACCGGCTGGCCTTCGCCGGCGACCGCCTGGAGCGGATCGCCGGCGCCTGCGGCCTGCCGCCGGGGGAGCTGGAGGACACCGCGCGGCGCCGCTACGCGCTGCTGAAGGAGGCGCTCGAAGAGGGCGTCGACCCGGTGGCCCCGGTGCTGCAGGCCGGCCAGAGCTTCGGCTCGGGGCCCGCGCAGGGCTACGGGCACGACGAGGGCCCGGACTTCAGCCACGGCTACTCCGAGATCCCCCAGGGCCCGCCCGGCGGCCCTGACCTGGCGGTGACCGGCGTGCCCGAGCCCGCCATGGCCGCGCCGCAGCAGCAGGCGACCGCGAGCCTGTGCCGGTGCGGCAGCAGGCTCACCAGGAAGGCCAGGTGCAAGGCCTGCAGGCACCCGGCCGCCAAGTGCATGTGCCGCACCGCCCAGGGGCTCGCGACCATGACCGGCCCCGCGATGTCGGGGCCCGCGCCGACCATCAGCGGCGGCGGCGGCGGCCTGGGAGGCGGCACCGCCATGACTCCCGTCCAGATGGGCACCGGCCCGGCCCGGGGCGGTGCGGGGATGCCCGGGGCACAGTCCGGGGCGGGTGCCCAGGGCTATGACCTGACGCCCGACCAGGATGTCACGGCCGCGCGCCGTGACCCGGTGCGCCGCCAGGTCGAGGCGATCGCCGCCTCGGTGGCCGCGTCCAACCCGCAGCTGCCCGCGTCCGAGTGCCGCCGGGTGGCCCGCCGCGTGGTAGGCGGCTACCTGCGCCGGGCCGACCTGGCCTCCTCGGTGATGAGCGACGAGCCGTGGGCAGGCTCATCCGGATCCGCCGGCAGCGGGAGCGGCGGATCCGGGGACGGCGGCGGCGGCATGCTCCAGCATCACCTGGAGTGGAAGGGGCTGCAGAGCATGATGCCCGGCGGCGGCGGCGGGGGAGCGGCGGCGGGCGCGGGCGAGGCGGCCGGCGGGCTGGCCGACGTCGCCGAGCTGGCCGCGCTGTGAGCGCCTGGCCGCCGGGTGGGCTCCAACGGGGACGGCAAGTGCCGCTCGTGCGGCCACCCGCTGGCGCAGCACGTGGGCGGTGACTGCCGGGTGTGCTACGCGGACGGCGGGCCCTGCG
>Ga0306922_10000198_pt1 | contig 44920 bp, 32 predicted proteins | sample sta12Cox44000082_FD_203758 | JGI IMG/M metagenome (GOLD analysis project Ga0306922, IMG submission 203758) | Lab enrichment of tropical soil microbial communities from Luquillo Experimental Forest, Puerto Rico - statoxic.12C.oxic.44.000.082 (v2)... | ecosystem: Environmental > Terrestrial >... | reverse complement strand
CCTACTGATTAAGAGTCAGTTGCTCTGCCAGTTGAGCTACGCGCCCGCTCGTGTGGGAACAACTTCGGAGGGCACTTCGATTATAGCATCGAACGCAACGTACATCCGGCCTGCAGTGTCTTGTCGTGAGGAGAAATCTTAACGTTCGCCGCGACCCACTACTCAATCTGCACCAGCTGACCTTGCTCAATCGGCGCGGCAGCCGGAGGCTGTAGCGTTTGCGGCGCACGCCAAAAGTCCATGTAAGACACCTGATGCACGCACGACACTGTGCAATGCGGCGCGCAGCCCTTCTCTGTGAGGAACTCGCGGCGAATGTCGGCCACGGTATAGCGTTCCAACGGAACTCCCGGGTAGCCACGCTGTTGAGAACAGTAGTGCACCAACCCGTCTTCGCAGATATACAGATAACGCGCGCCTGCACGGCATCGCCAGTTGTTGGGTCTGCCGTGCGCGATGTTTTCCTGGAACCAGTTGAAGCGCGAATAATGTTTCTTTTCCATCTGCTTCATTTTGAGATAGACTTCGCGCTCTTCGTCTCCCAGCGGGCGCAACTGTCCGTCGCCGTCGTGAATGATCCCGATGGTCGAAGTGAATCCCAACTGTACTGCTCGTCGCCCCACAACCAGCGCATCATGCGGATTTCTCGTTCCGCTGCCGACCACGGAGTTGATGTTCACGTGAAAGTCGGCGTGCTCGGCGAGCAGTTGCAGTTTCTTGTCGAGCACCTTAAGCGACTTCTTCGACACATCATCCGGCATCAAGTTATCGATGCTGATTTGCAGATGATCGAGTCCCGCGCGATTGAGCCGCTGAATCCGGTCGGCCGTCAACAAGTACCCATTTGTGATCATGCCTACGAGCATCGGATGGCTACGTATGTGGGCAATGATCTGGTCGAGTTCTGGGTGCAGCAGCGGCTCGCCACCGCTGAGCGTAACGATCGTGGTGCCCAGCCGCGCCAGGTGATTGATGCGAGACTTCATCATCTCCAAGGGAATTGGCTTTGAGAAATCGTCGAACTCGTTGCAGTACCTACAAGCAAGGTTGCAGCGGCGAATCGGGATGATATGCGCCATCACGGGATGGTCAGTCGAGACCACTCCCTTCGCAATCATCTTGAGTTCTCGGATGCGGCGCTTGGCTGCGATCACTCGCCCGCGCACGCCTGGGGACAATTTCGACATACGTATGTTGTGTAATTACAACATATTAGATGCCGCCACGGGGAGTTTGTCGCCTTGTTCGGGGAATATTGGCACCCGAGCGGTGAAAACCCGCTGTTCACTGTTTGCTATTGGGTTCGCGCTTCTGGCGAATGGCGAAGGGCGAAAAGTAAAGCGTGGCGAGACCAAGAACCCACAGGGCTGCAGCCAAGTAACCCTATTCGGTCAGCTATAATAAAGGCTTCCAACCTAGGTAACCGGAGCTCACTTTTCCGACATGATTCGTTTTCTGCAAACCCCTGGCCCCGCGAAGAAGATCGTCCTGGGAGGCCTGCTTCTCATTGTCTGCGTGATGATGATCATCACGCTCGTTCCCGGCGGGATGTTTGGCGATTATTTCGGACGCGACATCAGCACTGCCGGCGTGGTCGCCAAAGTTGGAGCGGACGAAATAACGGTACAGGAAGTGGCGCAGCGCGCCCGCATGATCGGCCGCCAGCAGTTTCGCGGCAATGTCCCGCCCAGCATCCTGCCGTTTCTCATGCAGCGCGCGGCCGACAGCATGATCACCCAAGGCGCTATTTCTTATGAAGCCGAACGTATGGGCCTCGGCGTGAGCGACAGCGAACTCGTCGACTTCCTCCACCAGGGCCAGTTTGGCCAAGTCTTCTTCCCCGACGGCAAGTTCATTGGACAACAGCAGTATGAACTCTTTGTGCAGAATCAGTTCAACCTCGGCGTTGCGCAGTTCGAAAAAGAGCTCAAGGACCAACTTGCCCAGCAGAAGTTGCTGACCGCCATCAGCGCGGCCGCAACCGTCAGCAACAGAGAGATTGAAGAGCAGGTCAAGAAGGACGCCACCAAGGTCAAGTTCGATTACGCGATCCTCACGCTCGATGATGTGAAGAAGCAGGTAAAGGTAACCGACATCGAGCTCAAGGCCTTCTACGAACAGAACAAACAGCAGTACGTTAACTCGATCCCGGAGAAGCGTAAGGCCCGGTACATCATCATCGATGACGCCAAGGTCGCGGCCAGCGTTCCGGTATCCCAGGCTGACCTGCAGGCGTACTACAACCAGCACCAGGACGATTACCGCATCCCGGAAACCGTAACTGTCCGCCATATCCTCATTAAGACGCCAACTCCCGACGCCAATGGCAAGGTCGATCAGAAGGTCGTAGACGCGGCCAAAGCCAAAGCCGAGGACGTGCAGAAGCAGTTGAAGTCTGGTGCTGATTTCGGCGATCTGGCCAAGAAATACTCGGATGATCCCGGTAGCGCTCAGGAAGGCGGTCTGCTACCGCCCATTACCCGAGGCCGTACGGTTCCCGAGTTTGAGCAGGCGGCCTTCAACACGCCCAAGGGCCAGACAACCGACATCATTCGGACCAGCTACGGCTTCCACATTATACGCGTGGAAGACAAGCAGACCGCGCGCATGAAGCCGCTCGACGAAGTGAAGGTCCAGATCGAGCCAGCAGTCAAGCAGCAGAAAACTGCCGTGGCAGCGCAGAATCTTGCCAACTCCGTGCAGAGCACCGCTCGCACCGCCGGACTCGACAAGGCCGCAGCGGAAAAGGGACTGACCGTAACCTCAACCGAACTGATTGCCCAAAACGATCCGCTGCCCGGGGTGGGAACAGCGCAGGAGCTGTCCAACTCGCTGTTCGCAGCGAAGAAGGGCGATCCGCCAGCTCAGGCGCAGACGCCGCAAGGCTACGCGATTTTCCAGGTAACCGAAATCGAGCCGCCGCAAACTCCAACCTTCGAGGAGGTCAAGGCGAAAGTCGAAGACCAGTTCAAGCAGCAGCGCGCGCAAATGTTGCTTACCCAGAAGACGCAGGAGTTGGCCGATCGCGCTCATGCCGAACACGACCTGAAGAAGGCAGCGAAGGAAGTGGGTGCGACGGTGAAGACTAGCGACCTGGTGAATGCAACAGCCCAGGTACCGGATGTTGGCGCCATGAGCGGTCCAGCCAACGTGGCCTTTAACCTGGAAGTCGGACAGATCAGCGGTCCGTTGCAGGGCGGCATGGGCAGCGGTTTCGTTCTCTCGGTCATTGACAAGCAGCAACCATCGCCGGAAGAGGCCAAGGCCGCCTGGGACCGCGCCAAGGACTCGCTGCTCGACCAGAAACGTCAGGTGCTCGAAGGACTGTACGTACAGAACCTTCGCGACAAGCTGGAGAAAGACGGCACCATCAAGGTCAACAAGAAAGAAATGGAGCGGATCAGCCGCCTCGGAGAAGGGTCATAGATCCGCGAAATTCCTGAACCCAAGGCCAGCGTGGAACATCGCTGGCCTGCGTTGTCTTAAGTAATAATCATTCTCGAAAACATCCGAGATCCATAGTTTGCCGACTAGCATTGCATGTTTGCTCAACGCTCATCCGGAATCCTGCTACATCCCACGTCTCTGCCCTCAGCGGGCGGCATCGGAGACTTGGGACCTGCAGCTTATGAATTCGTTGATTGGCTGGCTGCGGCGAAGCAGTCGCTATGGCAGGTGCTGCCGCTCGGTCCTGTCGGATACGGGAATTCGCCATACTCTTGCACCTCGGCGTTTGCCGGCAATGTGCTGATGATCAGTCTCGAGCGTCTGGCCGAACGTGGATACATCGACCCAGCCCGCATCACTTCCAGTAGCGAGGAGACTTCCGCTGTCAACTTCGGCCAGGTGCGCGCGCAGAAACTTCCGCTGCTACGCGAAGCGGCTGCCTATTTTCTCAAGTTCGCCCGGGGCAAGCTGCGGCAGCGCTACGAACAATTTTGCGAAGAAAGTCGTTGGTGGCTTGAGGACTACGCACTCTTCGCCGTCCTACGCGAGCAATACGGCGAAATCCCATGGAACTCGTGGTCTCCAGACATCGTTCACCGCGATCCAAAGACGCTCGCACGCTTGCGCCTCGATCTAAAAGACGCGATCTCGATTGAGCTCTTCCTCCAGTTTGCGTTCTTCGAACAATGGAAGTCGCTTCGTTCGTACTGCGCCAGCCGCGGTGTACACATCATCGGCGATATTGCCATTTTCGTGAACTATGACAGCGCTGACGTCTGGACACATCCCGACGACTTTCGGCTGAAGCCGGACCTCTCGCCCGAAGTGGTCGCCGGCGTTCCGCCCGACGCCTTCAGTGAGACCGGGCAACGCTGGGGAAATCCCCTCTACGACTGGGAAGCGCTGAAGTCGCGCAGTTACGACTGGTGGATCCAGCGCATGAAGTGGGCTGTGGCCACCTGCGACATTATTCGTCTCGACCATTTCCGAGGCTTCGAGGCCTGCTGGGAAATTCCTGCCGAAGAACCAACTGCGGTCAACGGGCACTGGAGTCCAGGACCCAACCTCGATTTCTTCCGCGCTCTTAAGCATGAACTCGGCAAGCTGCCCTTCATCGCCGAGGATCTCGGCTACATCACGCCCGAGGTTCACGCCCTACGCAAGAAGCTCGATATACCGGGAATGAAAATCATGCAGTTTGGCTTCGGCGACAAGGGCGCGCATATTTATCTGCCCCACCGCTTCACGCCTGACTCCGTGGTCTATACCGGCACTCACGACAACGACACGACCGTTGGTTGGTGGCACAACAGCGCCAGCGAACTCGAGAAGGCCTGGGCCAAACAATACTTCGGCACGGTAGAGGACGGTATTCACTGGGCTTTCCTGCGGGCGGCGCTCGGATCAGTCGCCACCCTCGCGGTTATCCCAGTGCAGGACGTACTGGGCCTCAATAGCGATTGCCGCATGAACATCCCCAGCAAGCCCGGCGGCAACTGGACCTGGCGCCTGGAGCGTGGGGCCCTCTCCGTGGAACTCGCGAAGAAGCTGGCTTTGCTCACCGAAGTTACAGACCGCGAGATCTCGGCCAAGCCCTATGCCGTCGAAAGCATCGAATATGTGGCCTAGTGCGCTTGGATAAGCGACGGACACTATTCCCCCCACCCTGCTAATGCAGAAAGCACGGCGCGCACGGCCCAACATCACGTTGAGGCTGGTCAGTCAATGTGTAACACATTCGCAATATTAATTCGGTCTGGCTGGACTAGCGCCAATATGCCCTTAAGACTACGGAGGAAGTTGAGGCCGTCCGGGGTGGTGCACATGTGAAGATGCACGAAATAAGGGAGGCTCTATGCGTAATCGATGGGATGACGCTCGAGCCAATGCTGGTCGCGAACGGTTCCGATGCCGCGAGCTGCGCCCTCGATCATGCTGCCGGCAAGATCACGGCTTTTCCAGGTGAAGCCGGCAAAGAAACCGATGACGCTGCCGATAGCCCCCAACGCGAGGCTCGCGGGCACACGCCGACGACGATTGGAAATCAGGCACTGCATGAGCCCGGCGCACGCCCCCACTGCGGCCAGACCCAGCGAGGCTCGTGCCTTTTCCGACAAAACGGCTGCCAGCGGCCTGCCATTGAGATACGCCTCACGTCCATGGCGCAGACCTTGCGCACCCGAATTGGCCAGCGAGCGTCCATAACGGAAGTACTTGTCCAAGCGACGGTCAGAGTGCATGGAGTGGCTCCTTCTGGGTGGCTCACAGACCACCCCACCCTATTTATTACATACATGGAGCTGGTCCCACCAGGATGTGACGCGTCGCACGAGCGAGCGTGACGGCCGGCACTCGCAACAAATCACGCACAGTTTGTGACAGGTCTCACAGCACCCTGCGGCAATTCGTGGAATCGTAATACCGTCGAGTCGTTCGTGCAATCGTACTCGAGGAACGCATCATGCAATCATCCAATGGAATGCATTCACTTTCTTGGGGAGACACATTCTTCCTGTATCTGGAGCGGGAGGGGCAGCCCATCAACATCGCCTCATGCTGCGAATTTGAGGGCATGATCACTAAACAGGCTTGTACCCGGTTCGTGGAATCAAAGCTTGCTCTCATTCCGCGCTACAAACAGCGTCCCGTGTTTCCGGCGTTCAACCTTGGATTACCACAGTGGGAGCCCGATCCCGATTTCGACATTCGTAACCATGTGCGCGAAGTCGTCGTGAAACAAGGCACGGACGTAAATCTCAAGGCTGAAACCGCAAAAGTTGTCAGCTCTCATCTCGACCGCTACCACCCATTGTGGGACATTACCCTGGTTCGCGGTCTCAAGGGAAATCGGACCGGCGTTATCTTCCGTATACATCACTGCTTGGCTGACGGTGTTGCAGGCGTAGGCATCATGCGCGTGCTGCTCGACTCCGGCCCCGTGTCGGGCAAAACACAGCCGGACGCGGACCGGCCGCATCGCCCGCATCCCACGCACTCATTGGCCATCCTCCTCGACCAAGTATTGAAGTCGTACCAGACGATCATGCAGGGAGCGCTCACTGCCCAGAATGAGGTGCTGAATATCGCCCGCGAGATGCTGTCGAGCGCCACTCATGGGCATGCCGAAGAAATCATCCGTTTGGTTCCTGAGCTGGTAAAACCGTCAGAGCGGCTGCCGTTCAACCGGATCTGTCACGGACCACAGCAAGTCGCTTGGGCCGAGATTCGCATGGAGGAGATCAAAGCGATTCGTGAAAGCTGCGGCGGTACAGTAAATGACGTAGTACTCGCTGTAATCACCTCCACCGTTGCACGATATGCACAGCATCATCGCGTCAAGCTGCGCGGCCGGCACCTGCGATTGGTCGTTCCGGTGAATGTACGCGGTGACGCCGACGTCAGTGAGTTAGGCAATCGCATTACTTTTTTGCCGGTGAATATTCCTCTCGACGTACGCAATCCGCGCGCACTACTGGCGCGCATCAACGAACGAATCTCGTTCCTGCGGGGCGTCGGGGTGCCCGAGCTAGTGGGCATGTTCGGAATGCTGGTGTCCAAAGTTCCGCTGCCGGTGCAGGCGACGTTGGTGCCCATTCTGACGCAGTTGCCGCTCAGTCTGGCCAACATGATCTGCACTAACGTACCCGGACCACGGATGCCGCTTTATCTGCTTGGGCACAAATTGTTGCGCTGTTATCCGTATGTGCCCATTGGCGGTGAGTTGGGCGTGAATGTGGCCATTCTCAGCTACAACGGCGTCGCGTACGTGGGATTCGGCGGAGATGCTAGCGCCGTCCCGGATATCGAGCTCTTCGAGGGGATGTTGCGCGAGAGCTTCGCCGAATTGCGAAAGGCAGCGACCAGCCCCACCGTCGCAACAGAGAAAAAGCCGGAGGTTCCAGGTAGAAGAGCGCGGCCCCACCCGATACCAACCAGCGCTGCCAAACCTCAGGCCACTAAGCAGAGGATCAAAAAGATTCCCGTTTCAGCAGTGAAACCGAAGACAAACGAAGCTGTGGCTGCGCCGCTTCTATCTGGGTCGGAGACTGGTGCAGTATCAGTCCCTGGGCCCATCCGCTCGCTGGCGCAAACCGACGATTGAGTTAAGAGACCTGCAGCAAGCCGGCATTTTCCGCGAGCTATTAGGGGAAGGCAACTGTCGCGGTGGTCCCCGCTAGAGCCTGGCGAGTCGCCTTCAGGGTGTTAATGAGCGATTCGCGTGGCAAATTCTTGATAATGGGTTCGATCACGAAACCCAAACCGAACGGGACATCGCGCGTCAGCGACATTGCCCGGCATTCCACGATGACACCGTCGCCGTCGGTTGCAAATCGCCAATAAGAATAGAGACGCCACATGAAACCATAGCCTACATCAGGGGGATAGATCTTCTCCGTGGGCGTACCGGGATCGTCGACCTCGCAACAGCGGGTGGTATATGAACGGCAAAACCATTGCTGCTGACTGGCCCGTTGGTAATGGACATCGTGCTCGGTGTCCATCACGACCGTGATGATCTTTTTCTTGAGCAGACGCAGAAAAATAGTGAAGTCACTTCCGCGGTGAGTGAGGAGCCGCGAATCCATCACCTCTGGCTTGTAGATGTTTTTGTGATTTTCGTAATCCTGCACTCGGGCAAGTGTCTGTTCGAGAGTGGCATGGGGTACGAATACAGCCCCGATCCAGTCGTGAATCAGGCCATCCGGCACATGAACTGGGAGCTGGCCGCTCCACAAACGGGCAGGAACGTCACCCTGCCGGACGCGCCGCGCACGATCGGCCTTCTCCTCGGTCCAAAGGAACGGGGACCTGCCCTCCAGACTTGGTTGCATTGCCGATTCGGCTTCCCGAACGTAAGCCAAAAACGCACCGAGCGTATGCGGCTTCAAATACACGATGCTCGCCGGCTGCGTCATGGTTTCGACCTCGTTGCATCGTGGCCTGCTGTGATTTCGATGTCAAGTGAACGGCGGAAAACAACGCCCTTCCCGAATTGGAACTGCTCAACGCGCCCGTTGCATTCTGCAAAAAGAACTGCAGGAGCTTGGTTAATTAATAGGGAGTGCAAAGTTCGTCCCAGAAGGGTAAAAATACCGCCTTACTGCACTGCAATATTGCAACAGAGCTTCTTGACACCGACGGTCCATAATACTATAGTTTATTTGAATGCTGCATTGCAGCACTCGAGGAGGCAATTATGAAGAAGGAAGCTAAAACCGAGCCTCAGGCGCGGGAGTCGTCCTTCATCAATCTGCTGTCTGGATGGGTGCAGCAGGGAGTCGAGAATTTCTTTGCCACGCAGCGGATCCTGGTGGACCTGGCGATGCGCCAGAGCGGTACGGTCATTGACGTTCTGCGCGAGAAACTGACTGCGCCGGATTTCCAGCCGGTGGCGGTAGCCAAGGAGTTTGCGGGCGAAGGCCTGACAAACTTCATCGAGGGCCAGAAACTGCTGCTCGGCCTGGTGCAGCACGAAAACGAGATCCTGGCGACCGGCGTAAAGGAGCGGATCGGCGGATTTGCCGTGACCGATGCGTTGATCAACACCATGCATCGTGGCATCGACACCTTCGTCGAGATGCAGATGGAATACTTGAAGAATGCCGGCAAGCAGGTGCATGAGCGCCTCACAGCTATTAAAGCCGGTGATGAATATGAGGCCGAGACGGTAATCGAACTGGCCCGCTCTGGCCTGGAGAATTTCGTGCGGGCACAGAAGAAGTTCCTGCACGTGGTGGCCGAGGAGACCTCAAAGCTGACGGCGGGTAAGAAGGCCGTAGCGACCAAGGCCAAGAAGACGGAAATGACGAAGCTAGCCGAAGAGGCGGCAGACACCTTCATCGACGCACAGAAGAAGCTGATGGACGTTGCGGCGCGGCAGATTCATGTCAGCCTGAAAGCGGCGGGCACAGCGGCGAAGATGATGCCGACGGTACCGTATCGCGAGATTCCTGACCTGACCCGCGAAGGCTTCCGTAGCTTCGTTGAAGCAGAGAAGACCGTGATCGAATCGGTGACGCTGCGTCCTGAGCCGAAGAAGACGCCGACGAAAAAGGTGGCACGCAAGCGCCCGCGGACGGTCAAGCCGAAGGTGATACCCGTGACCGCGTAATAAAAATGAACTGAAATCGTGCCGACCCACTTGTTGTCATAACCATCGTAGTGGGCCGGCACGCGAAAGGGGGACGTTCCAGTGCAAACACGGTGGCACGTCCCCTAACTGCGAGTTTACGAGAATCACATGTGGGGTGAGACGAACATCACGGCAACGCAAGTCGCGCCGCAATAGAATCCAAAACGTACCCAGCATGGCAGAGGCGAAAATCATGGAGAACGCACTTGGCCTCGTGATGACAGGCGGAGGCGCCCGCGGAGCCTACCAGGCCGGCGTTCTCAAGCGTATCGGCGAAATCCCCCGGGTACAGCGTACCGGCAACCCATTTCCCATCATCGGAGGCTCGTCTGCAGGCTCTGTCAACGGTTGCGCACTGGCTGTGGGCAGTGATGAATTCTCCATCGCAACGAAGATGTTGTCGCACATTTGGGCTGAGGTGAGACCCTCAGATATCTTCCCGTTGTGACATGCTGACACAGGCCCGCAACTCCATTACCTGGATCCTGGACCTTTCTTTTGGGGCGGTACTGGGCGGTGGTAACGCCATTCCCTTCTCGACGCCACGCCGCTGCGACAATTCCTCAGCAGTCACATGGACTGCAACCGGATCCAGGAAAATATCCGACGCGGTTATCTCTACGCGCTGGCGATTTCGGCCACCAATTACAATTCGGGCAAGAGCTATCTCTTTATCCAGGGAACGAAGGGTCACTCGATGTGAAATCGCAGCCGCTGGGTGACGCTGGCCACTAAGATCACGATCGACCACGTCTGCGCGTCGGCGGCGATTCCTCTGGTCTTTCAGCCGGTAAGTCTCAAGGTTGCGAAAGAAACCGCGTATTTCGGCGATGGATGCCTGCGCTTACAGCAACCGCTGAGTCCTGTCATTCGCCTGGGCGCGGAGCGAGTATTCGGCAATTGGGGTTCGGGGTGAGACTCTGGAGCACCAGGAAGAGGCCGCTGGCAACGAAGAGCCCTCCCTGGCGCAAGTCATGGGAGTGCTGTTCAACGTCATGTTCCTCGACCACCTGGCTACCGACGTTGAACACCTTGACCGCCTGAACAAGCTGTTGCGCAATGGTCAAATCAGCCAATTAGGGATTGAAGATTGCGAACGAATTCGCCCCTTGGCCACGTTACTTATCGCCCCGTCCGTAGATCTTTCGGAGTTGGCGCGACAGCACCAGAAGGACATGCCCTACCTGATCCAATATTTTGTGAATGGCTTGGGACGTGATGCGGCGGCATGCTCCGACTTGATGAGCTATCTCCCGTTCACGCCAAGGTATACTCGCGCCCTTCTTGAGATCGGGTATCACGACGCGGAGACACGAATCGACGAAATCGAGGAGTTCCTCTTTGCATCCCCCGACAGCACGAGCCGGCCAAACGGGGACAGCACACCGAAGTCCAGACTGGAACGGCGGCGTTAATCCAGCTCGTCTGGCTCCGTCGCGGCACAATACCAAATCGCACTATTCATAGTGGAGCGATTCGATGGGGTCGAGTCTGGCTGCCAACCTTGCGGGAAGAGTACCAAACAAAATTCCGACGGAGCATGAAACCAAGATTGCAATCACCGCAGCCATGAACGGCACTGGCAAATAAAAGTCAGTGAACAGGCGCAGTGAGAATGGGATGGCTACGCCCATTAACGTACCAATGAGTCCACCAACCAGCGAGATGAGGACCGCTTCGATGAGGAACTGCAACTCGATTTCCAGGCGCGTTGCGCCCACGGCTTTACGTATGCCGATCTCGCGAATTCGGGCACTCACGGTCGCCAGCATGATGTTCATAATGCCAACACCGCCAACAATCAGCGTAATCACTGCAAACAACAACAGGATGACCGTGAAGGCATTGGCGGTTTTCTCAGCCACCTGGAGGACGTCAGTGAGATTGTCGACGTTGTACTGCGACTCTGGGCGGTGGCGGGATTTGATGACGTGAAGAATCTCCTGTGTTCCCGCCGGCACGCTCTCCGAGTTGTACATCGTGAAGTAAATCTGGTTGATTGCCTTGGTTCCGGTCAGCCGGCGGGCTACCGTGTAGGGAATCAGAATCGTATCGTCTTGGATTTCCGAGCGGCCAAAGGTTTCCATGCTCTCGCGGAATGCGCCGATAATGACGAAAGGAATTCCCGTGATCTTGATGGTGTTGCCAAGCGCCAGATCGGCGCCGCCATATTGCTGCTCGGCATACTTCTGTGTGATCAGGCACACCTTGGCGAACATGTCCGAATCGTTGTCATCGAAAAACCTGCCCGCTACCACCACCATGCGGCGAATCTGTTGGTAGTTCGGGGCCACACCAAGGATGAGAACGTCTTTTTCTTTGCCCCCAAGTACGCTAATGCGCTCGTGAAGATTAAGCACTGGAGTGGCAGCCTTCACCGCCGGCACCTGTTGCTGAACAGCCTCCATATCTTCGAAGGTGATGTAGTCGCGTATCGAGGTTGTCGCGCCGGCATTGACCAGCCCGCGATATTCAGCCCAGACAAGATTGGTGCCGATATTCTCGATTTGCGCCAGCACATACTGCTTCCCGGTCACAGCCACGGTGACCACGAGGATGAGAGAACTCGTGCCGATGACCATGCCCAAAGCGGTCATCATGGCGCGCACTTTGTCCGCGCGAAAAGCAGCGAAAGCCTGGGAAAGAAACTCGTCGAAGGCGAGTGTGCGGCCTACGCCCGCGATGGTCTGCGGCATCGATCGTGTCGCCGGGTACGCCATGGATGTCTATCCCTTCCCCAAGAATACGAGGGTCACGCCGGTGCAAACCAGCGCGATGCCTGTCCAGCGTCCGGGGCTGATGCGTTCACCCAAAAAGAACCGACCACCGACAGCCCCGGCAACATAGCTTAACGCAGTCACGGGCACGACGAAGCTGACCTTCTCCACCGAAAGGATGGCAAGCAGGGAGAAAAAGGCCACGGCCATCAGGCCCACACCAAGCCACATCCAACCCACTCGCAGTGCCCGTCCGATCACGCCAACAATAGCTGAGGGGCGAAAGTTCTTCACTTCGCCAACCTGTTTCATCGCGCGAGAGACACAAAGTTCTCCGGATGTTCCGGCTACCACAATCATGAAGAAATAGATGAACTTCAGCATGCTATTGATCGTGCCAATGATGTTGAGTGGTACGTGGGTGAGTGCGGCCAACAATAAAGACGCCCAGGCAGATGATGACGATTCCCAACCAGCGCAAAGGAGTAACGGTCTCTCCCAGCAGAAGCATCGAAAGAAATGCAACCACTCCGTATGCCATCGCGGAAGCGGGTTGCACAAAGCTGTAATCCGCCCACGACAGCACTAAAAGATCGGCTACAAAGAACGCCAGCAGTGAAGCGATTCCGAGCCAGATTGTTGGGGTGACAAAAACGTGCGCGACAACGCTCAACGGGTTGGGCGCGGACCGGACCGAGCCAGTATCCAAGCCGCGCATCCCTTTGCCCAACAATACATTACCCAAAGGCCCGGCAATGATCATGATGAGAATCATCGCGAACGTCTTGAATTGCAGGTGTTTATGTGAATCCATCAGGCCTACGCAGCCTCGATGGCCAAGAAGTAAGTTCGACACATAGTTCCATGCTATACCACCCGAGTTATGCGGTGGGACAATGCTGGAATGATCTTGATATCCTGATAAGTTGCGAAATAGCGCCTGCGCACGGCTTCGCTGGCGAATGGTGGTTTCGCCGCGTAACTTCGAATGCCTTACCTAGCTAATAGCGTTAATAGTCGTGTTGACACTGTCTTAACCGAACCGCCCAAGCCGGTAGTTGAGTCTTCATCGACCAACTTCCTGGATCGCACGATTCTCCAAGCTGACGGCAGCAACTGGCGGATCTATCTGGCCGTAATTCTTGTCGCCGCTGCCGTTTACCTCGCCTGCGCAATCTCGCCTCCGTCGCTTCAAGACGACGTTGATGCTGTGCAGGCTCAGATTGCCCGCAACATGATTACCTCCGGCGATTGGGTGACTCCCCGGCTCGATGGAGTTGTGTACCTGGAGAAGCCGCCGCTCATCTATTGGCTAATCGCGGCCAGCTACGAAGTTTTCGGCGTGCACGATTGGGCAGCGAGGATTCCGATTGCAGTCGCGGCTATTGCGCTTTGTTGGTTGACGGCTGCGTTCGGAATCTGGGCATTTGGCAAGCGGGCTGGGTTCTATGCCGGCCTGTGCATGGCGACATGTGTCGGGTTGTGGCTGTTCACACGCGTGCTGATCCCGGACGTGGTGCTGACTCTGACCATTGCGCTAGCGACCTGGGCGTTGCTACGGGTGCTGGATGATGAGGAGCCGAACCGGCGTGTTTGGGCCTACACCCTTGCGGCGAGTCTTGGGGTCGGACTCCTGCTCAAGAGCCTGATCGGCGTGGTGTTCCCGGTTGCCGCAGGAGTAATCTACTTGGCGCTCACTCGCCAATTGTTGTCGGTGCGCACCTGGAAACGGCTGCACCCGATCGCCGGGGCTGTGATCATTCTGCTGATTTCGCTTCCTTGGCATGTGCTGGCAACGTTGCGTAATCCGCCGTATTTTGCTTTTACGTTGCGCAGCGCTCCCGGCGAGTATCACGGATTTCTTTGGTTCTTCGTCATCAACGAGCAGTTACTGCGCTTCCTGAATCTACGCTACCCGCGCGATTACAACACTGTCCCGCGACTGTATTTCTGGCTATTTCACTTGGCCTGGCTGTTTCCCTGGAGCGTCTACTTCCCTGCCGCATTCAAGCTGTCATATAAGCCGGAAGACCGCGCAGGAAAAACGCGACTACTGGCGCTCTGTTGGATTGGATTCATCCTCATCTTCTTCACCTTTTCAACCACGCAGGAGTATTACTCTATGCCCTGCTATCCCGCGATGGCCTTGCTGTTGGGATCTGCCATAGCAGCCGGCAGCAAATGGATAACGCGGGGGACGCGTGCGCTTACGGTTTTAGCCGGCGTGGGTGCAGCCGTTGCAATCGCAATATTGTTCATCGTCCGCGACGTTCCCATCGCTGGTGATATTTCCAGCGCACTCAGCCAGCATCCCGGAGCCTATACCCTGTCACTGGGACACATGGAGGACCTGACACTGCGCTCTTTTGCCTATCTTCGCTTGCCCCTTGCCCTGGCCGCATTCGCGCTGCTTGCCGGATTCCTAGGAACGCTGCGTAAACGTAGTGAGGGTGCGCTAATCGCGACGGCGCTGATGATGGTGGTCTTCTTTCAGGCAGCTCGGCTGGCGATGGTAGATTTTGACCCGTTCCTGTCTTCACGAGCGATTGCCGATGCCATCGATCGATCGCCTCAAGGAACGCTAATCGTTGACCACCATTACTACTGGTTTTCGTCCGTTTTCTTCTATAGCGGGAGAAATGCTTTACTGCTCAACGGCAGATTCAATAATCTACTGTATGGTTCTTACGCTCCGGGGGCGCCGGATGTGTTCATCGACGACGCAAGGTTCAAGGAGCTTTGGGCCCAGCCGGGGATGAACTATTTGGTAGCTCGCGACTCGGCGGCTTCGCGTCTGGCGGGATTGCTCGGTGCGGAGAACCTACATGTGCTTTATGCCGGCGGGGGGAAAATACTTGCCTCCAATCACCCGGTTCCTGGTACCGTTCAACCGTAACTTTGCACATACCAGTTCGCGGATTGACACAACTTTGTTGTAACTGAAATAAAATCGAAGAACCTGCAAATCAGGCTTGTTGTAGCTGGCCGGCCCAGGCCGAATTCTGAGGAGATGAACAATGAGAATCGCCGTTCTCGGTGGCGATGGATACTGTGGTTGGGCGACTGCCCTCTACTTTTCCCGCAAAGCCCACGAAGTTGCGATTGTTGACAACTTTGCTCGCCGTTTGTGGGACCACGAACTTGGCGCACAGACGCTCACGCCGATTCGGCCACTGAATGAACGTCTTTCGGTTTGGCAGCAATTGACAGGCAAAACCATCCAGTGCTTTGTGGGCGACATTACCGATTACGACTTCCTCTGCTCGGCGGTGAAGTCCTTCGATCCGGAGGCCATTGTTCATTTTGCGGAGCAACGCTCGGCTCCTTATTCGATGATCGATCGCAAGCACGCCCTGTTTACCCAGGTCGGCAACGTCACCGGTACGCTTAACGTGCTGTATGCGATTCGCGAATTCGCTCCGGAATGCCATCTGGTGAAACTCGGAACCATGGGCGAATACGGTACGCCCAACATCGACATCGAAGAGGGCTACATCGAAATTGAGCATAATGGTCGCAAGGACGTCCTACCGTTTCCCAAGCAGCCCGGCTCGTTCTATCACCTGTCGAAGGTGCATGACAGCCACAACATCGCGTTTACCTGCAAAATCTGGGGCGTCCGTGCCACCGACCTGAATCAGGGGGTGGTTTACGGCACTGTTAGTGACGAAGTAATCATGGACGAAGCGCTGATCAACCGCTTTGACTATGATGAAGTTTTCGGCACCGTGCTGAACCGCTTCTGCGCTCAGGCGGCCTCAGGCTATCCGCTTACTGTTTATGGCACGGGCGGCCAAACCCGTGGATTCCTTGACATTCGCGATACGGTGCGCTGCATCGAAATCGCCTGTCTAAATCCCGCCAAGCCTGGCGAATTTCGCGTGTTTAATCAGTTCACGGAGCAGTTCAACGTTCTGGAACTGGCGAAAATGGTGCAAATCAGCGGCAAGGAACTCGGGCTGAAAGTAGAGATCGAGCATCTGCCTGATCCGCGCGTGGAAATGGAAGCCCACTATTACAACGCCAAACACTCGAAGCTGATTGAGCTTGGACTCGAGCCGCACAGGTTGTCCGAATCGCTGCTTGATTCGCTGATCAATATTGCGATTCGCTACAAAGACCGTATTGATCCGGGGCAATTTGTCCCGACCGTTAACTGGCGGAATGCGCGGAATGAGAAGCAGACGGAGAAGCCGCTACCTCAGTGGGCGAAGAGCTTGGCGTAAGCACTGCCTTGCGGCCTCCCGCCGGCAGGAATTCTTCGTCCGTGGGAGCGGCCGGAACTAGCTGTCCCCCACGAATATAGTAATCGCGATCGCGCCAACGAATGGTGCTGCGCGTAAAGCTCATCAGCCAGATGAAGAACGCCATACCGTCCCACACCGGTATCAGTGCCAACTCTTGCCAAGGAATGGACTGTTTCAGTCCCCAGGACGCAATTTGCAACGTCATCGCGGTCCGCAGCCCGAGATAAGTGACAAGAAATCCGAGCGCAGCCAGTGGTGTTGGGGCCAGGAACGCCCCCAAGACCGACCATGGAAACCCAAACGTAAACATGAGTCCGAGGTGTCCCCACGGCCGCATGTGGCGCATCACTACGATCCAGCGCAATCGCTTCAGAAACAAATCGCGAAGGCAGTGGAAGTCAGCGACCGTGCGTACGGCATAAGGGATGAGCTCAACCCTGTGTCCGTGTTCGGCAATCAACCGCCCGACCAGAAGGTCATCTGCCGGGCGATTCTCAATAACCTCGTAGCCGCCAAACTCGGCCAGTCGCGTCCGTGTCGTTGCGATCGTCGGGCCAAGCGCGAATTTCACCCCATCTAACTGCCATGCCACTACGATTCCCGGGTAGAAATCGGAATACATTCCGACGCTCTGTAGCTTCTGCACTGAAGTCTCGTCGTTTGTGGGCGTATAGAAGCACGTTACTGCCCCCACTTTAGGGTCGGCTAGCGGTGCCACGATAGTGCTGAGATAGTTGCATTGTACCCGCACATCGCTGTCGTTGATAACTAGTACCTCGTACTTTGCCTCCTGCGAAAGCCGCGCCAATTTGGCGACCTTGTCGTTGGTTGCTTCACGTCCTGAGCCGTAAAAAATGCGGATGGAGCGCTCGGGGAAATCCGCCCTTATTTCCTCGATTATTGGCAGTACAGGATCGGAGTAGTCACTGACGCAAAAAACTATTTCGTAATCGGCGGGATAGTCCTGGCGACAGAAACTGGCAAAATTTTCGTAGGCATCTGGGTCGAGCCCACGCACAGGCTTCAAAATGCTGAGAGGCGGCGTAAAGTTCCCAGTAGGATGGGCACGATCAGGCTTGCCGGCGAAGAACCGCCACCCGCTGAAGATAGCGATTCCGTAGTACAAGAACGGGACGGCGGCCAACACCAGCAGCACATCCCAAATTACCCACAAAGCCATTTCACCTCTCGACAGGACCTACCTAATTCTATTATCGCCGGTCGGCGCAATAATGCAACGTAAGGCCCTTCTGATCACATTTTGGAATTGCGAGTCCATTAATATTCCGGAAAGAACCCAAAGCAAATGTTCTGCAACTATTTAGCGTTTTAAGTGTCGTATTCCTTGAGAGTCATGACGAAGTTCCATTTTTTAGGAATGTTCGTGACGGCTGTTCTGGCAGCTAATTACACCGCGCTAGGCCAGCCGAACACAAACCCGCAACCAATTGTCATTGAGCTATTTACGTCGGAGGGTTGTTCGAGCTGTCCGCCGGCCGACGCCCTGCTCGGTCAGTTGAGTCAGCAGCGTACTGGGCATGCAGTCGACCTGGTGTTACTGGGAGAGCATGTCGAGTATTGGGATGGTCAAGGATGGAAAGACCGCTTCTCTGCCCCGGTCTTTACCCAGCGACAATATGATTATGTACGTTATCTGCACTTGGCTACCGCCTACACCCCCCAGGTTGTCGTTGATGGGCATCTGCAGGCGTCAGGTGGAAATGCCTCTGCTTTGCAGCAACTGATCGCCGAAGCAGCGCAGACCGCGAAACCTTCTAAGGTTTCGCTTCAGCTCGTCTCTCCTGACAAACTCCAAGTGAACGTGTCTGCTCCGCCAAGCCCCAAGTTGCAGGTGTTATTCGCCATCACCGAAGACAATCTGACGACCAATGTGCATGGCGGTGAGAACAAGAACCGCGTACTTACCCATGCCGCCGTAGTTCGCGAACTGCACTCGTTGGGTAGCCCTTCCGATGGCCATTTTGAAAAGACCCTCGGTTTCAAAGTAAAGCCCGATTGGAAACCGCAGGATCTGCGCGCCATTGTCTTGGTGCAAGACCAAAGTACCGGCAAAATCCAAGGTGCCGCGTCGATACCTCTAACAGCCTCCGGCACCATCGCAACCGGTCGCTAAAGCTCGAAAGCAATGGTCCGAGCGGATATCCCGCCAACAACTCCGGAGCCTGCAAAGTGTTAGCCTAATTACGGAATTTCAACAGTTTTTCTGCGGGGTTGCACTTGTTTCGATTATTAAAGTCATTCCTGTTACTGATTCTGGCTATCACCTGCCTGGCTGACAACCTGACCTACATGCGCGTGGATCGCTCTGTCATCGAAAAGCGCCTCCAGCCCGTACCGGCTACTGAGAAAGAGCGGGTCGAAAGCCTTGCAACACAATTTCGATCAGCCGGATGCGCGCAAAACCTGATGCAGGAGCAGGCGGTCCCTGATGAAGAACTGCCAAACGTAATTTGCATGGTGCCTGGGCCCGATCCCGGTGCAATCATCATCGGCACGCGTCTCGACTCAAAGGCGAAGGGCGATGATGTGGAAGTCGATTGGGGCGGTTCGGTCATGTTGCCTTTGCTGACCGATTCCATAATCTCCGCGCCGCACCATCAAACGTTCATCTTCATTGCCTTCTCGGGCCATGACCATAACTTCGCCGGGGCGAATTACTTCCTTTCGCACCTGAATGACGATCAGCGAAACCAGATCGAAGCCATGATCATGGTTGATAAGGTGGGCCGCACCTCCGCGGAATACGCTTTTCCCGGTCCCGACAAGACGAAACTCGCGACCGCTGCCGAGCGCACAAGAGGCCTTATTCCCGACCGTGGAGAGAATACTCTAAGCAAAGTGTTACCTCTTGCTGCGAACAGCCTGAAGCTGCAGGCCCCCAGCGAGAACAATGAGATCCAGGGAACCGAGGCGCAGGTTTTTAAAGCAGCGAATATCCCCTCGATCGTGATTCATTCGCCCTCTTATACGACCATTGCGCCTCCGGGAAAGTTCGAGCAGGTTCGCCTTTCGCGAACGACCGTAGACGCCAAGGCTTACAACGATACCTACAACCTGCTCTGCGTGTATCTGCTCTACCTGGACAAGGTCTATTACCTGGCTCGCGGCAAAGCCGCAGCAGCGCAGCCTAGTCAGGCAGCGCTGCAACAGCCGGCGAGTGGTACTGAGCCGCAGGAGTCATCGTCGAGAGCCACCATTGCCAGCAACGAACCGCCGTCGCGATCAACCTCTGCGGCCAACTCAACGCCCGAGGCCCGACCTGCGCAGCCGCCATCGAATACAGACGCCTCGCAAAACAATCCGGTGTTCAGAACCACAGCACGCCTGGTGCAGGTAGATGTGGTCGTCACAGATAAGCAGGGCCGCCCGATCCCTGGATTGAAGGCCGAAGACTTCACCGTCCTGCAGGACGGCAAACCCCAAAAGGTTCGAGTCTTCGAGCCGCACACCGGCACCCCAGCGCAAGACGCGGCGGTAGGCTCCGGCGAGACCCCTAAGCTCCCGCCCAACACTTACTCCAACCATCCCAGTGCGCCTACCGCAGACAGTTGGACGATTGTTCTGTTCGACATTCTTAACACGCCCACCAGCGACCAGGAATATGCGCGCAATCAGTTGTTGGAAATGCTCAAGTCTCTTCCAAAAGGGCGCCCGGTATCACTATATCTTTTGACGAATCGCCTGACGATGATTCAGGGCTTCACCGACAATCCGGAAAAGCTTTTGCAAGCAGCGGAGAGCCTCAGACCGGCCCGTTCGCACGTCCTCACCACTGAGGCACAACGCCAGCAGCAGGTGGGCCAAGTTACGTATGAGACCGGCGAACTCATGGCGAATGCTCCCGTCGATACGACAAACAACAATGATCTGGTCAATCAAATCAATTCAGACCGCCTGCAGCAACAGCGTGATCTGGAGAGTTTCCAGATTGCAGACCGCGCTAATTTCACGTTGGCGGCCTTCGAGGGCTTGTCGCGTGCCGTCTCCGGCTATCCGGGCCGCAAGAATTTGATTTGGCTCTCAGCCGGCTTCCCTATTCAGATCATGGCCGATCCAAATCAATCCACCCAGCCTTGGCGAAACGCTAAGAATTTTCAATCAGTGCTCGCCGAAGCGGGAGCTTTGCTGGCCAAGTCGCGTATCGCTGTGTATCCGACGGATGTGCGGGGCCTTCAGGGACGCGGAATGGACATCAGTGTCAGTGCGGCTCAAAACGGCGAATGGACGAGTGTGCAGAATTCCCAGAATTATGGGAATCTTCTGGGTCAGCAGGCCGCAACTTTCGCCGACGAACGGAAGACCATGATGGAGGTCGCCGAACGCACCGGAGGACAAGCATTCCTCGGAACCAATGATTTGAAGCTCGCCATGCAGCGCAGCCTCGACGACGGATCGACCTATTACACGCTTGCCTACACGCCCGACAAGATCGATCCGGAGAGCGCATTTCATCGCATTGAAGTAAAGACGAACCAACCGAATGTGAAGCTTGCATATCGGCGCGGATACTACTCCACCGGGCAGAAGGCCCCGAAGCCAGAAGTGGGTGCGGCAGCGTTACGTGGAGCGCTCCAGCCCGGCATGCCCCCAGCAACCATGGTGTTCTTCACGGCACAGGTGTTGCCACCAGACGACAAGCACAAAGATGTGCGCATTACGTACATCGTGAACCCCAATTCCGTCACGTTCGAAGATGTAGCGGAAAATAAGAAGCACATCGTGCTCGATTGCATCACCATTGCCTACGACAAAGAAGGCAAAGAGGTGGCACATGCCTCGGACACCCTGGACGGTGCGATTCCGACCCCCGCTTATGAAACCGTGATGGCGCACGGCGTTCCTGCCAAGCAAGACCTTACGCTCAAGCCAGGCGTGTATAACCTGCGGCTCGGCGTGATGGACCGAGTATCTCAACAGATCGGGACACTCGATGTGCCACTGGTAATTCCTAATAGGGCGACAGCGCAGAAGTAGCGATCAGTGCGCTGCTGACAGCTGCCGATAATACTCTTGCAAGACGAAGAACGCCTTCTTCTTCTGTCCCTCATTCGAGATGAGGCCTTTGCGGTTGTAGTAATCCTGAATGCCTGGAAGATCGCGCCTGGGTGAGCGAAAGTCCATCAGGATCCACGGGCTCATGCCGCGCAGAAACGGAATCTGCTTCAGCATGGCAATCTGCTGCCGATAGATGTTTTCCTGATACTCCTCCGTCCAGCGTTCGCTGGGAGCGCCATGCAGCCCGGCCTTTGCATCGCCTCCAAATTCGCTCATGATAAGCGGCTTGTTGTATTTCGATTGCCACTTTGTGCGGCTTGCCAAATCGGGCGTTCCTTCGTACCAACCGATGTACTCGTTGCAGCCAAGCACGTCCAAATATCCACCGAGCGGATCGTCGAGAACCTTGGTGCGCGTGCCATTAGCGGCGTCCGGAATCGTGGTGACCAGCAATGCCGCAGTGACCGGGCGGTAGGGATCTTCTGTATGTGCTGCTTTGATCAGACTGCGAAGAAAGTTTAGGCGTGCGGTCGTATTCGGCGTTTCATTCGCCACTGACCACAGCACCACCGAAGCCTTATTTCGATCGCGGCGAATCATATCGCGCAGTTGATCGGTGGCATTGGCAAGCGTCTTGAGATTTTCCCAGTCGATCATCCAATACAATGGGACTTCGGACCACACCATAAGACCCATGCGGTCGGCCAGCCGGGTCATTCGTTCGTCATGCGGATAGTGCGCCAGGCGGACGAAGTTCGCGCCCAACTCTTTCGCCCATCCAAGCAGTGTCTCCGCATCCTGCTCACTCCAAGCGCGGCCGGAACGATAAGGTGCTTCGGCATGAATGGAAACGCCGCGTAGAAAGATTGATTGCCCATTGAGCAATATATTGTCTCCCTGCACTTCGATCGTGCGGAAGCCAATCTGGTCCCTGAGATGATCATCGCCGACTGAGATCTCTATGTCGTATAGCTTTGGATTTTGTGGCGACCAGCGAGCGAGGTTCTTGGCTGAAAATTCCAAGCTCGCGCGACCGCTCGCATCGGTCGAAGCCGTCTTGGTCAACTGCAACTCGGGAATCTTCACAGTAACCGGCATGCCTGTTGCGGCCCCAATTACGTGTACCCACGCAGAAATCTCTGAACTGCCTCCCCGCTTCAGTTGCACGGAGTAATCGTCAATGAACACTTCGGGCGTCTCGATCAGCGACACATCGCGTGTCAGGCCACCGTAGTTCCACCAATCCGTATTGAGCGTCGGCACGCCCTCACGCGTTCGCTGATTATTGACGTAGATGACGACGAAGTTAGCGCCATCATGTACCAACTCTGTGACTTCACAGTCGAACGGCGTGTAGCCGCCCTCGTGATCGCAGGCTTTCTTCCCGTTCACCCACGCGTGCGAAATGTAGTTCGCCGCACCGACGTGCAGAAAAGTTCGCGTGTACGGCTTGCGCTGATACTGAAAGTCCTTTTCGTACCAGACCGTTCCTTCGTAAAAGAACAGCGAATCGTGCTGCGAGTTCCAGTCTCCGGCAACCTTCAGGGTTGGTGACTTGGAAAAGTCATACTCGACCAGCTTGCTGCTCGAATCGGGTTTTTCGTTTTTGAAGTAGCCCTCGGCCCGCGGCTGCATGCGAAAGTCGTAATATCCGTTGTCGTAGGGATCGACAATGTAGTGCCAATCGCCGTCGAGACTGATCGAGGTGCGATAGTCGGCATTAATGAGCAGGATTGGATTTGGCTCAGTTGCCTGGAGTCGAAAAGAAAGCAAAACAAAGAGAGCACCGGCTACGCAGAGATTGCGAAGCGCGCCAGGCTTTGTGCGGCCTGTCGTGCGAGAACTCAGCGAAGGCACTACGCAGCTACCAGCTTAGTCAGATAGTTATAGCTGATGCGCAGACTCTCAAATGCCGGAACGTCACCGTGATCGCGTTCGACAAAGTAGTACTTAACGCCTGTCTGCTCGGCAGTCGTGAGAATCGATTTCCAATCGATGGTTCCGCTACCGACTTCGGTCATGTGCTCAGCAGATTCTCCCATCTGCTGCGAAGTCGGGAACCCGCCCTTGCGGTCCTTCAGGTGCAGTAGCTGAATGCGGCTACCATACTTCTTCAGCATTGCGATGGGATCCTGTCCCGCCTGTGTAATCCAGTAGCAATCCATTTCGAGGCACACGAGCTTAGGATCGGCCGTGCTTGTCAGGATGTCGAACCCGGTCGTATTGCCGAACTTCTGAAACTCGTAATTATGGTTGTGGAATCCGAACTGCATACCCATGCCCTTGACCTTTTCACCCCACTTGTTGAACTGATCCCCTGCTTTCTTGAAACCATCGGCGGAGGTCCACATGTCTTTAGGGAGCATCGGGCAGATGACGTACTGCACGCCCAGCTCTTTCGCGTAATCGAGCTTTGAATCCATCCCTTCGTAATTGAAGTGACCGCTAGGGTTACTCAGTCCGTTATCAGCGATCATCGTCTTCAGTTTTTTGGCGGGATGCGTGTACACGTTCCAGTAGGTTTCGACCGTCTTGTATCCGATCATGCTGATACGTGCCAGGGTTCCGCCCAAGTCTTTCTCGGCCTGATCGCGAACGGTGTAAAGCTGCACTCCAATGGGAAAAGGCTCGAGTGCTGCGAAAGCAAGGTCAGATAGCGCCAGCGTTCCGAGTCCGGCCGCAGAAAACTGCAGAAATTCTCGTCTCGATATCATGGTTCCTCACTGGTCGTGCGAATTTTGAGTTCGTGCTAATGGGGATGAGGCCCGGTATAAGCTGAACAGCATGGCTCTTGCACCGGAGTAAACTCCATCAATTCAACCCGCGTGCCATTTGGGTCATACAAATTCAGCTGCCACTTGCCGTCCCTGCCAATCTGCTCCTTCTCTCGTTCGCTCGGCTTCCAACCGCGTGATCGCAGCATTTGCGCAGCATCGGCCATCGACGGCACTCCCAGCGCAATGTGGTTCAGAACTCCGAGAGTTTGAGGCGAAAGATTCTGTCCCGGGCGCACAAGCATGTATTCCAGCCATTGCGTGCCGTCCGGCACCTGCATATCGACCCAATCGGTTTCATCGTCTTTCATTCCACCGTGCCAGTAAGCGCGGAAGCCCAGCAGGTTTTTGTAGAACTTATCTTCGGCCGCGCGATCATGCACAACAAAGCCGGCATGAATCATGACCTTCGAGATCGGCTTTTCGGCATGACGTGCGGTGAGTTCAGGTCGCTCCTGCACGAATTCGATGGGATTGCCCTCAGGATCCTTCATGGCGAACCAGACGGTGCCATTGCTCTCCGTGTTCGACTTGGCCGGTACAGCAACGCCGTTCGCGGCAAGGTACTTGCGAATGCCCTCCGCATCAGAAGTCTCGAAGGCAATGTGGGCAATTAGGTCGGGGCCGTGACCCGCAGGCAGCTTTTCCAGCTCTACCGATTGCCCACCGATGTGGTAGTTATTCGTGTGCGGGGGTTCCACCGCCAGACCCAATAGATCCGCGTAAAACTTCTTGGCGGCCTCCAGATTGCCACTATAGAACGAGACGTGCGAGATACCGGTGATCTGCGGCTTTTCGGGAGGGGTTTGTCCGGTGCAAATCCCTAATGCAGACAAGATGACAAGAAGATAACGGAATTGCATAGGATGTAGCCAAAGAGTACATCCCTTTGGTGCCACGGATTATAATTCACGACTGCAGTGAAGGTCTCGCAGAATTCACACAAAATGAAGCACTTATCTTAAATTGTGCCGACCTGGCATAGGAGAATGAGAGAGTGGGTTGTGCGGCGAGCCTTAAGGGCAAAAAATAGGGAGCAAATCGACGCCAGCTGTAGGGTGGGACCACGTCAGTCGGCGATTTGCTCCGAAACTTGCGAAGCCACTTCAACTTCGCAACACAAACCTAATCCTGGGCGAATCCAGCATCAATAGCGCAAAAATACTAATTTTTGGAGCTAAGTACCTTAGCAGTCTCGTATCTACCGAACGACACCTTAGGGGATGTTCACCAGCCCGTTGCGGATGGCATATACCACCAGTTCGGCCGTCTTATGGATACCCAGCGCGTCCATGATGTTGGCGCGGTGGACGGCCACCGTATTCGCACTCAGATTCAATTGGCTGGCAATCTCCTTATTCGAGAGCCCGGCGACAATGAGTTGAAGCACCTCAAGCTCGCGAACCGTCAGACCGGTCTCGCGCTCCCCCTTGAGATTCGAGCGTCGCGCGATCTGCGGATCCAGCACTTCTTCCCCGGCGGCTATCCGCCGAATTGCCGTAATCAATTCAAGATCGACGGCGTTCTTCAGCATGTATCCGCGCGCCCCGGCCTCCAGTGACTGTCGCACCCATGTATCTTCCGAGTGCATACTCAGCATCAGAACTGCCGCCTTTGGATCGTGCTCGAGGATCTTGCGCGTGGCAGCCAGCCCATTCATTCCGGGCAGCGCACAATCCATAACGATAACGTTCGGTTTGAGCTGCTTCGCCATGCGCACCGCTTCTTCGCCATCGCTCGCCTCACCCTCGACAGCGATGTCTTCTTCGTCTTCGAGAATGCGGCGAAAGCCGCGTCGCACCAGCGCGTGATCGTCCACCAGCAAGACTGAGATCTTTGCCCTCATGTTCTCCTAAACGCCGACTTCGGCCACTTCCTTTGGCACACTCAACCTTACCAATGTTCCGCCGCACTGCGGATGCAGGAATTGCAGTGTGCCTCCCAGCAGTTCGGCGCGTTCGCGCATGGCAACCAGGCCGATGCCGCGCCTGCCATTCGGATGAAACCCGCTGCCGTGATCCTCGACGTCCAGTTCCAGCGCCTGATCAAGGAACCGCAGTCGCACCCAAAGTTCCTTCGTAGCGGAGTGCCGGGTTGCGTTGTTCAGCGCTTCCTGCAAAATGCGATAGACGTGAATCCCCGCGCGGCTCTCGACCGGGAACGAATCGCCGGTCTTGCTGTAGTGTATGACGATACCGTTCTGGCGTTCCACCATCGGAAGATACCAGTCTACGGTACTCTCCAGTCCGGCCTCCTCCAGTGTGACGGGATGCAGCGCTTGCGAAAGGCTGCGGACTTTATCGAGCGCAGTTTGCGCGATCTCTGATACTTCGACCAGATCAGCCCGCAATGGCGATCCCTCGGACGCCTGACGCCCCGAGCGTCGTAACATCGAGCCGATTGCCGTAAGAATCTGCCCGAATTCGTCGTGCAGCTCACGTGAAATGTGCAGTAGCGTTGACTCCTGCGTGGCGATGAGCTTCTGCGCCAGATCGCTTCGCTGTTCCGATAAATCCGAGAGGCGTTGGAAGAGCAGTCGATTCGAGCGGATGAGGTACAAGCTGGTCAGGACTATAGGAACCAGCGTGGCCGCAAGAAACAGCAGCACTTGACGCTGCACGCGATAGTAAATCTCTTGGATGCGCTCGCCCGCCTGCTGTTCGGCTTCATTATTTGCGACGAGTTGCCGCGAGACCGCAGTACCGAGCGCAGCTAAGTGCGCTTCCATCGAAATCTCGATCTCGCGCCGAGCCTCGGCTTCTTTGCCCACCGATGCCAACGCGAACATGTGGTCCGCCGCTCCCCAGAACTGCGCCAGCGAATCCTCCATGTAATGCCGCTGTTCGGCAGTGCGGTAAGCCATGGAGAGCTCGGCCTCTTTCTGCATCGCGTCACTGAGGTCCTGGCGGATGCGCTGAAACTGCGACGTCCACGCGCCGAGCGGATATGGTTCGTTGGCACCGAGCATGTCGCGCATGGCGATGCCCAGCGAATTCAGGTCGTTCTGAATGCGCAACAACTGCAGAGAGTCTTTACGGTTGCGATCGATGATGTTGCTTTGCAGCTCGCGCAACCCCTTGATCTGGTAGCTGATGTAGCCGGTATAAGCCACCACTGCCGCCAGCGTGATGACTAGACCGAACAGCAGCCCGGGTGTCGGCGTTCGCCCCGATTTCAAGGGACTTGTCACGATTTGAGCATACAATGTGCCACCTCGCACGACCAGCAGAGAGAGGCCCTAACGCAATCCCAGCGCCTTCAGCACGTCGCCGTCTTCGGTCGTAGTCCCATCTTTCTTATATACGACGCCAAAGCCACCTTGGTAATCCCACATCGTCCAACCGACGCCGTTCTGCTCGAGCGCCGTTCGCACCGCCCTCAGCCAGCGCATGCGGTCGGCAGGGTTCGAGTAGTTGCGGAAAACGCCAAACTCGTTGCAGGTCAGCGGCACACGTCGCGATTTAGCCCACTCCAAGATAAATCGAATTTCCCCGTCGATGTGGTCGGCATCCCAGTGGTCTAGGCCATATTGTGTGAGCTTCCAGCGCGCCCAATCACTGGTTTGTTTGGAAACCGCAGCTGCCACTTGGTTCGGCGTGCCCGGAAACGGCACCTGTTGCAGCGTTACCCAGTAGGCCTCACCCCATGACGCGCCCTGATGAGTAAAGATGTGAGGCTGATAATAGTGAAAATTGACGATGTAGTTTGTGCCGGCCACTTCTGGCATGCGCACAAGATCGTCGGGATTGGAGTAGTCGGCACAAGTAACAATGATGGTGTGCTGCGGCGCTGCCTGGCGGATGGCCTCGACGGCAGTCTGCTGGATGCCTGCCCAGCGATAAACACCGACCTCAGGTTCGTTCAGCACCTCGAAGAAAACCATCTCAGGATCTTGCTTCGCGTAGTAGGCAGCGATACGGCGCCACAGCAGGGTAAATTTCTCTACCGCGGCGTCGCTGCTCGACAACTGGCGCTTGTACTCGCTGCCGGGATGGATATCGATGATCACTGCCAGATTTTGCGACAGTGCCTTGGCAACCACTTCGTCGAGTATCTGCACGCGCTCGCACTGGTTCCATGGAACGTCGCATTGAAAGATCGCAGGATCAATGCTAAGCCGCACGTGGTCGAAGCCCATGGCATGCATGCGGGCGATGTCATCGAGAGTTGTGTACGAGCGCAGGCGCTGCGGGCTGTAGTCCTTCGACTGCGCAAACCACTCGCTCGCATTGATGCCATGCCGCAGGTGTTCGGCGCGCTTCCACGCCGGCGAGGAGGGCTGGGCCAGGAGTTCCAAGCCTGCGAGAAATGTGAGCCATACGAGCAGGAATTTCCGAATCATTACGGGTATCCTCGATTGTTTTGTCGTTGAAAATGTGAATCGCAATGTTACCAAGGGCGCCGGTCGCAGGGATGCCTGCTGGACCATCCGGTAAACTGACTTTTAGCTTACCAAGTGAGGAATTGATGATCGATGTCGGCTTGGTCGGGTTTGGCTTCGCCGGAAAAACATTCCACGCGCCGGTTATCTCTGCGGTAGATGGACTGCGGCTTGCGGCTATCGTTCAGCGTCACGGCGACGATGCACGACAAGCCTATCCTGCCGCGAGAGTCGCTCGAAGTGTGGGTGAGCTGCTGACCATCAGCAGCATTCGCCTCGTGGTCGTTGCCACACCCAACAAGTCGCACGCCGAGATTGCAAGGCAGTGCTTACTGGCAGGCCGCGACGTAGTCATCGACAAGCCCTTTGCAACAACGTATTCCGAAGCTGCGGAACTGGTCGAACTTGCGAAACAACACGGGCGACAGCTTTCCGTGTACCACAATCGCCGCTGGGACGGCGACTTCCTCACTGTTCAGGAGCTAATCGCAGACGGCAAGCTTGGGCGCATTGTTTTGTTTGAATCACACTTTGACCGCTTCCGCCCGCAACCGCGAACGAACCTGTGGCGCGAAAGCGCCGAGGCCGGCAGCGGTGTGCTGTTCGATCTGGGACCGCACCTGATTGACCAGGCGCTAGTGTTGTTCGGCCAGCCTGAGTCGCTGAGCGCGGATTTACGTATCGAGCGCGATAGCGCTGTCACCGATGACGCCTTTGACGTGGTGTTCCATTACAAAACGATGCGCGCGATGCTTCGAGCTTCGGCCCTGGCGAGCACTCCGACGCCGCGCTTCGTCATCCAGGGTACCGGTGGCGGATATTTGAAGTATGGACTTGATCCGCAGGAAGACGCGCTGAAGCATGGGCAGTCCCCTCGAGACGAGAATTGGGGATATGAAGCACCCAAGCGCTGGGGGACGCTGCTCATCGCACAGGGAGACTCTTTTGTTACTGACAAGTTCACGACTACTCCTGGCGATTACCGCAAGTACTACGAGAACATTCACGGCGCCCTGCTCGGTACAGCCACGCCGGCGGTTACTGCGGAACAGGCTTTACGTGTGATGTACGCGCTGGAGTTGGCAAAGGAAAGCAGTCGGACCTGTCGCGTCCTGCCTTGGAAAACGTAACGCCCTAGTGCTTGGGCTGGGGACTTCCCTTCTCGCGGGCCTCGTCCTTCATTTGTCGGTAGAGTGCCAGCTCTTTGTCCGCCTCGGCTGTGCGTCCCACTTTGCGGTAGGCGGCCTGGAGCTGGTAGTGCACGTAATCGTGTTTGGGATCATATTTCGCCGCGGCTTCGAGGTGTTCGACTGCCTGCCGGTACTGTCCGGCATCGAGCAGCGCCTTTCCAAGCTGATATTGTGCCTGCGCGTGGTCAGGATGTTCCTTCGTGATGGTTTGCAGCAGCGCCACAGCCTCAGCTTTCCGCGAGGTCTGTAACAATGCGTAGGCGAGATGGTATTGCACGTTGGAGTCGTCGGGCGTGATCTTCGACTCCTGCTCGAACTGCGCGATGGCTTCGTCTGGACGGCCGAGCTTGATCAGCATGTCACCCGCGTAGTAGTGAGCCCGGGGAAGCGTGGGTTCTTGCTGGATGACCTTCTGGTAGGTTTTTAGAGCGTCGTCGTAATTCAACATCACGTTGTAAAGGTCGCCTACGCCCATCAGCAATTCGGATGGCAACGGCTGCGCCACCATTTTGTTGAGCACCTCGGTTGCACGCGTGGGATCGTTGGCATGCGCGAGCGAGAAAGCATAGGCGTAGCTCATGCGCGGATCGCCCGAGACGCTGTCGCCTAGCGCGTCAAATGCTTTTACTGCCTCGGTAAATTGCTGTGAGGAGAACAGCGCCATGGCGAGCATGCCGCGGGCCGCTTGATCTTGTGGATGCTGTTGCGCATATGCCTGTAGCGCCCGGGCAGCTTCGCGGTTGTCGCCTAAGCGGAAGGCCGCCAGGCCGAGATTGCGGCCGACTTCAGGATTGGACGGGTCCCACTTCTCAGCCTGACGGAAGTGCGCCAATGCTAGCGCGTAGTTCCGCTGGCGGGCTTCGAATGTACCCCAATCGTTGAACGCGGTGCCAAGTACGATACTGAGTTCCTTCTCACGTTGCTCAACGGCTCTGAGCTGCTCGGGACTGAGCTTCGGACTCTGGGAGGGTGTGTCCCTCAGATCGGCGGTGCCGCCCTTGCTCTGCGGGAGCCCAGCCGCCCGCAACGACTCGTCCGTAACTACTGCCGGCGGAGTGCCCATGCCGTCGTCGGCCATTTCCGCTGCGATGGCCGACGAGCTGACTGCCAGCGACTTATCGCTCAGCTCTCTCGCCTTCTTCAGGTAAGCATCGCCCGCCTGCTTGTCCCCCTGATTTACCAGGATTCGACCCAAGGCGATGTAGGCCCGGCGGATCTGGTAATTGGCGCGGTCCTGATCGCTACCCGTGAGATCCACCGCTTTGAGCAGGGCCGTTTTGGTATTGGCGTTGTCTTGCGCCTTAAAGTAATTCAGCCCGAGATAGAGCCACGGGTCGGGATTTTGCGGATCGGCCTCGATAGCAGCTTTCAGGTGCGGATTGGCCTCGTCGAGCTGGCCCTGCTGCGACAACAGTACGCCCAAATAAAAGTGTCCGAAGTAGCCCTGGGGAAATGCCTTCACTTCCTCGTTGAACTGTTGCAGGATCTCCGGGTCAGGGGCCCAGTAGTTTTTTTCCAGCAGAGTGGCGCCCAGGAAGGCGTGAATGTGCGGGAGTGTGGGGTCCATCTTTGCGGCCACTTGAAACTCGCGCACTGCCTCGTCCAAATACTTCGTCTCTTTGTAGGCACCGCCAAAAACTTCATGCCAGATCGCGCGGTCGCCATAATCCTGCAACATCTGCTGGAAGACGGCCTCGGCTTTGTCTTTTTTTTTGAGGTTCAGCAAGGAATAGGCCAGCGCATACTGAAGGTTTACGTCGCGGTGGACTTCGAGGCTGCGCGTCAGCGCGTCTGCGGCTTGTCTGTAATCGTTTCTGGCGATATATGCCTTGCCTTTGACAGCCCAGGCAGTGGCATTCGTAGGATCGGTAATGGTGACCTTCTCCGCCTCTTCCACAGCGTTGTCGTCCTTGCCAAAAGAGAGATAAGCCGTGGCCAGCTCCAGGCGGACGTCGTTCGTATCCTCCAGGTCCAGGGACTCGCGGTAGAGTTCAATAGCTTTTCGCCACTCACCTTTGCTCGATTGCAACTCCGCCATCTGGCGTAGCCCGGTGGCCGCCACTTTGGGGCTGGTCTGCTCAACAGCGCCACCATCGCCGCTCTGAATCGCGGCACGCTGCGCCTGAATGCGGCGCAACAGTTCGTCACTCTGAGCCGACGACGCCACGGCCGCCTGGCTGGACCTCTTGGGATCACTGGAAGGAGTCTCGCTCTTCGGTTGCGGCTTCGTTGGCTGCCGCCCCTGACCTTGTGCGTGAACAAGGATTGGTAGCAGAACACAAACCAGGAGCGATGGCCTAAGGCTTAGGGGAAGCGCTTCGGATAAAGACGGTAGACGAGGCCAGCCAGAGGTGCGGAACACGCGGAGAGACCAGGAATTGCGATGAGCCTTCACAAATTAGAACGGCAGCACCTGATTGTAACAGGCGCTGCCGTTCAAGGTTAGGATCCGCGCTCCAGCCAGCTTAGAAGATGACCTTCAAGCCGTACTGCATTTCGCGAGGATTCTTCGCTTGGGTCGCTTGGCCAACCGTGTTGCCCAAGACTTGGTTGGTGATGATGTTGTTGGTGGGGCTGCATGGCTGGTACAAGCCCCCAGCGTTCGGTGGACCACAATTCACCGAGTTGGCAATGGTGCCGCCCTGGGTTCCGTTGATGCTGCTACCACCGTTGAAGTTCGGATGGTTCCACAGGTTGAAGAAGTCGAAGCGGAATTGTATGCGCACCCGCTCACCCCACACCCGCCAGTTCTTATCGACAGAGAAGTCGGTGTTTACGTACCCAGGCCCAGGACAAGCTCCGATCATCATGATGTTATTGGGAATGGTTCCAATCTCATACCCAACCAGCGTAGCAGCACCTGGATTCAGCACCTGGGCTCCATGCGTGCCTGCGCTACAGCTTTGCCCAGTGCTCAGTGGACGCTGGACGTTGGTGTAGCCAACGCCGAAGAGTGAAGCCAGACCATTGCTTTTATTGCCGACCGTCAGATTGGTATCCTCCGACAAACCGTTCTGGGAGAACGTAGTGGAAGTACCCGAGGCGTACTGCGTAATCGCGCTCAGTTCCCACCCACCGGCGATTGACTGCACGACTTCGTTCTGCCCCTTCAGGTCTGGCAGGTAGTACACCATGTTGGCCACGAATATCTGCGGACGGTTGATCTGCGTGTTACCGCGGTTCAACGAAGGATTCACTCCCCATATGTAGCTATGCCAACCGAGGCCGGCTGAAGAGTCGTCCAGTTGCACATCGCCAATAGAGTGTGAATAGGTGTAGGCAGCCTGAATCTGGAACTTCTGCAACTGGTATTTGAACAGCGCCTGCAGCGAGTTGTAGCTCGCTGAGCCATTGTGCGCAAATACGTTCAGATTGCTCCAGCTTCCTGCGCCGAACAACCGCAGCGGGTTAATCGCTGAGCCACCCAGGAATGCGCCGGCCAGCCAATCCTGCGGCGGCACGTAGTTTGCGTCGTAGTTGTTCAGCACATGCACAGCATGGTTGCCGACGTATGCCACTTCCAACGTCATCGCCTTGTTGAAGGCATGCTCCACGGCCATGTTCCACTGCATGGAGTACGGTACAACCGCAGCCGGATTGACTCCGCCGGTTGGCGAAGCGGCACCAAGGGGTAGTGTACCCGGGGTCGTTTGCCACGGCGCCGGTCCATCAAGCGTACGAGTGTAGCTCGCGTTCAGCACGAACGGGACCTGGTTCGTCATCGCGTAGCCAACCGGAGAGGTACGGTCACGCTGGTAGAACATGCCGAATCCCGCGCGGATAGCAGTGTTGCCATTACCTCGTGGATCCCAGGAAACACCGATACGAGGGGCGAAGATGTCGTACTTGCTGTTTACTAAGTACTTATTCGGGCCGGGGATGCCGGGCACAAAATTCGTACCGTATTTGCTATTGGCCAGTGTGCAGTAATCGGTTCCCGGTGGAACCATAACGCCGTTACACCCGTTGCTGCCCAACGCGGGGTTATATAGAGAAGGAACAAAGTTCCCGGCCTTGTTGTCGGGGTTGAATGGTGGATTCAGCACCTCATACCGCACGCCAACATCAAGCGTCAGGTTGCGACGCATCTTCCAGTTGTCGGCAACGTAGGCTGCGTAATCACGCCACCGGATCTGGTTGTCGAGGTTCACCGAAGGCTCGGTGAATCCCCACTTTGCACCTGGCACCAACACGTTTGCCAGCTGATTGCCGGTCGGCTTGTTCGTATCCCAGTCGGAGGTGCCGAACGTGGGGTACTGCTGGCTGTTGGCCCCGTTCATCTCGTGCTTGCCGTTCCAGCCAAGGAATCCACCAAACCGTAAGGTGTGGGTACCCATGACCTTGGAGAAGTCGTCGCGAACAGTGTAGATGTCGAGCGCATTATTCCACGGAGCAATCATCCACAAATTCTGGCCGTTACCATATGCGCCAAAACCACCCCAAATGGTTGGGATACCAACCGGGAAAGTCTTGAACGGAAGCGGCCACTGCGGAGGAATTGCCGCCGTGGTAGCCGGCAATAGCGCGGGATCGGTTCCCCCAGGAGTGATGTTGATCCGGTTATTGGAGTAAGCGAATTCGAGATCATTCACCATCGTGGTTCCGATGGTAGATGTCAAACGCGCCATGATCTGCTTCGACGGCTGCGACCAGTTCGATTCCAACGCCGGCCACGGATCGTCACCCCAAAGGTTGGTGTAAAGGTTCGGCGAGTTGTTTGTCCAGCTGTCCTGCGTCCAACGCCACATCAGGGTCTGGGTATGGCTGATGTTGTAATCGACGCGAACGTTCCATTCACTCCAATCGATGGGCGAGGTCGGCGAAACAACCCAGTTGTTGCCATTCGACAGTGGATTGAGGAGGTTTGGCAATGGCATTTCCTGGGCCAACAACAAGCCAGCCGGGTCGATGCTCGTCATCTTGAAGGGAGCAGCGGGAGAGGCCAAGCCGTACTTCACTAGATTGTTCGGTGTGGTTGCGCCGCAGGTTGGATTGGTAAAGTCGCCATTCCGCTCGGCAAGGGAGGGAACGCAAAATGAGCGGGTGTTTCCACGACGCTCTTTGTTCCACTCCTGACTGTAGAAGACGAACAGCTTATCTTTCTTGATCGGCCCGCCGACCGAGAAGCCGAAGTCGTTCCGCTGTTCCACCTGCTTTTCGATGAACGGATTGTTCGGATTCTGTGACTTGGCGCCTGCAGCGAAATAATCCCAGGCATCCAGTGCCGTGTTGCGGCCGAAGTACAGAGCGTCGCCGTGCCACTGGTTGGTGCCGCTCTTGGTCACGATGTTGATGACCGCGCCCGCCGCGGTGCCGTACTCCGCGCCGTAGGAGTTGCGCAGCATCTTGAATTCGCTGATGGCTTCAATGGAGGGGTACAGCAGAATCGTCCGGTTCGAGCCGACGTCGTTGTTGTTTGCACCATCGATCAGGAACAGGTTGCTGGTATACGAGTTGCCGTTGACGGCGAAGTCCACGCCCGACAGCAGGCCTTTGTTCTGGCTGTCATAGCTATTGGCGGCCGACACGCCCGGCTGCAACTGCGTTAACTGCACAAAGCTGCGTCCATTCAGTGGCAGTTCGCGCACCTGCTCGCCAGTGACAACCTCGCCCAGTCCAGCGTTGTCGGTCTGAACCTGAATTTCGCTGGCGGCGACCGTCACCTGCTCGGAGGTGCTGCCAACCTGTAGCTGAACATTCAGGACCTCAGTGCTGGCGGTGTGTACCTCAACATTGTTGGACACCGCCTCCTTGAAGTTAGGAGCTTTGACAGAGACCTTGTACACGCCTCTGTCGATTTCCGGGGCGATGTACTCGCCCTGTACGTTTGTGGTTACAGTACGTTCCTGCCCGGTAGCGACATTGGTAATCACCACCGGAGCATTGGCCACGACTGCCCCCGACGGATCGGTGACGACGCCTCGCAAGGTGCCGGTCGTTTTCTGCGCGACGAGCGGAACAGATAACAACCCCACCAGGCATAGGGTCAGAAGAATCCATTTACCCAATCGACTCATTTGTTCCCCCACCAGAAACGGATTTCGTTACAGAGTGCGGCTCCATGCACCGAGCCGCCCACGTTGGAGCTAACGCGTAATGCAAAAGCTTGGACAACTGCTGCCTAGAAATATCGATTTTCTATGAGTGCAGAAAATCGGTTTTCTTTACAACCCCGCGACTAGTAAATTTATGTTATTGCCCCATACCACTGTCAACAGAAAAATCAATTTTTCTTCGACTAGAGGGCGGTTTTTCAACGGGATTCCGCCTCTTTAGTGCCAAAATGGGAAAAAATCATGGCAAATTTGGGTTTCCTACAAAATCGGTTTGTGAAATCCTGTTGCGTACTCGGTAAACTCATGGTTACATTCAAGGTTCGCTTCCGAGTCGCATGACCGAACGTTCCAAGCCGGCGCATCGAGAAGGCACCACTCTTAAAGACCTTGCCAAACATCTCGGATTGACCAAGGGCACGGTCTCGGCGGTGCTCAACAATTCGCCGTACGCGAAAGCGATCCCGCAACACACCAAGGACCGCATTTTCGCGGCTGCCCAAGAATTGAACTACCACCCGAACTTTTTTGCGCGGACCCTGCGCAAGAAGCGCACCTACACAGTCGGCGTGATTTGCGCGGAGATCGGCGACGCCTACGGCAGTGTTGTTATCAGCGGAATTGAAGAGGTGCTCAGCGAGCGCAAGTATTTTTTTGTCACCGTTGTGCACCATCACAATCAGGACCTGATGCGGCAGTACACGGACATCCTGAAGATTCGGGGATCGGAAGGATTCATTACGATCGACACCACTCTGTCGGCGACACCCCCATTGCCAACCATCGCTGTCTCTGGCCATCGAGAACTGGACGACGTAACCAACATTACGCTCGACCATGTTCACGCAGCGAAGACCGTGCTGGGACACCTCACCGACTTGGGCCATCGCGAAATTGCCGTCATCAAGGGTCAGCCGCTGAGCCTCGACTCGGAATCGCGGTGGGAAGCCATCGCCGAGGTGGCACGCCAGAGCGGCATAGAACTGCGGCAGGACCTGATTATTCAGCTTCCGGGAGACGATCCTTCGCCCCAGACCGGCTACCAAACTGCCAAGCAACTTCTGGCGCTCCACGTTCCCTTTACTGCGCTGATTTGCTACAACGACATCTCGGCGGTGGGAGCGATCCGCGCGATTAAAGAAACCGGGATGCGCGTGCCGGAGGACATTTCGGTCGTCGGCTTCGACGACATTCGCGAAGCTGCGTATCACCTGCCCAGTCTTACCACCGTCCGGCAACCGATGCGGAAAATAGGCGCCATGGCGGCCGAGGCACTGATCGACCGCATTGAGGGGGCCAGCAACGGTCACGTGCCAGGTATCCTGGTGGCACCGGAACTGGTGATTCGCGAGTCCACCGGCCCAGCACGGAAACCACCTACTCCCTGATTCCAAGCCGGAATTGTCAGCAACTCTTGTCATTAGTGTCCGGATATAGCCAGTTTCGGACAAAAATAAACAATTTCGAACATTAATGCAATTGAAATTTTTGTGCGTTTTTGAATATGCCAGGGCGGTTTTGCTTACTGGGGCGTTGGCTGAGGAGGCGTGGCCGGTTCTTGCGGGGCCTGCGGCCTTTGCGGACGCAATTTCTGATAGAGCTTCATTTGTTCGTCGGCTTCTGACTTCATTGAAAGCTTGTTGTACACACGCGCCAGCTCGTAATGGTTCTGCGGTTCATCGGGAGCCTGCTGAATCGCCTTTTCGAGTGCGGCACGGGCCTGATCCAGGTTGTTCTGCTGTAGGTAGAGCTGTCCGAGCTCGCCGTAGGCTTTGGGATTTTCCGGCCTGATACTCACTGCTTGCTGCATCTGACGGATAGCCTCAGGCGCGTCGCCGTCCTGCTTCGAGATCAAGCCGAGGAAATAATGCGCATTGGCGTCATCGGCGTCACCACCTAACGAAGCATTCAGAGACTTCTTCGCGGCCGCAAGGTCACCGGCGTTGTATTGAACCACGCCCATCGCCAGTTGTGCGCGCTTGTCATTCGGAGATGCGGCCAATACTTTTTCCAACAGAGGCTTCGCCTCGCCCCAGTGATTGCCTTCGACAAGAACGATGGCGAAAGCCAGTGCCGCGGCGGTTTCGGTCGGGCGCAAGGTGTACCAGCGCTGGGCAATATCATGGGCAGCTTGCAGGTCGTTCTTGCGGAGTTCAACAAAGACGACACTCTGCAAAAGGTCGCTGCGAGGCGGGCCAGCAGCCAGGGCAGCGTCGAGAAACTCCAATGCCTTGTCCCATCGTCCCCAGCGAATGGCAAGCACCGCAGCGGTCGCTAGCGAATCCTGTGATTTCGGCTCGAGCTTGAGCGCACCGTCGATGGTTTGCACCGCCGGCTGGCGTTCGCCGGTGGCCGCCTGCACTTTCGCCCTAGCCGCGAGAAAAGCCGGACTCATCTTCTGGTGAACTTGCGCGATTGCCAGCAGGTCGGCGGCGTCCTTCGTCATGCCGTTGTCGAGAAGGCTGTTGGCGAGGGCAGGAACAATATCGGGATCGGCGGGGGCACGCCGCAATACTTCGGCAATGGCTGCTTCAGCTTTCTCCGTGTTCCCCAGGGCAAGGTAGTTCGTGGCTATGACGGGCAGCAGTCGCGCCGGACGATTGATCTCGGGAATGCGGGCGGCGAGGGTGGATGACTTGGCGTACTCACGATTCTTGGCATAAACGATGGCGAGCTCCGAGGCTATGTTGTAATTGGCCGGAACCAGTTTGTGGCAAAACTCGTATTGCGCTGCGGCTTCGGGCCAGCGGGCCTCATCGCGAAGTAAATCGCCAAGGCTTTGGCAGGCTTCAACTGATCGGGGAGCCGCTGCCACCGCACGACGAAACAGCGCTTCGGCCTCCGGCCAACTCGCCTGCTGCCGACGCACAACGCCCAGCAGCACAAGCGCTCTGGCGTTGGCCGGCTGCTTCTGCAGAATCGCTTGCAATTGCTTGTCGGCTTCGCCGAGCTGCGATTGTCTGATCAGAGTCTGAATCGAGCTCAGGGTGCTCTCTTCAGCACTCAATTCCGCGCTGGCGCAGTGGACAAGAAGCAGCATTAAGACGGTCAGGCATTGCAAAATCGAGGGTGGCAGAAGCCGGTGTTTTCGCCGCAAGAACGGAGGTAAGAACATTCGCAGAAAGACCGTCGCTGATCAATTGTCAGGGTAGGTGCCGGAGAGAAACGATGTCAAGAAGCGCGGATCGCATATCAGTACACTAGAATCGAGGTTGTGCTTCGCAGGTGTCGCCGCATCCTATGCGTTTGATTTTCGTCCTGACTTTAGCCCTATCAGCCGCGTTTGGTCAGGCACCCACTATTCATTTTCACCTCGCCAATAAAGATGTCGGTTTGCCTGTGCCAGGAACGAAGGCTTCAGCCGAGATGAAGTACATCGTGCAGCAGATGGCGGGGGGTATAGCGGTGTTCGACTGCGACAACGATGGAAAACTGGACATTGCGGCAGTCACGCCATCCACAATTGAAGGCTATAAGGCCGGCGGCGATTTGATGGTGAGGCTCTATCACCAGGACGCAGGATTTAAGTTCACCGACATTACACAGAAGTCGGGTCTGACCCGCAAGGGCTGGGGCATGGGACTGGCAGTGGCCGATTACGACAACGACGGCCTGCTTGATCTCTACGTAACCGGGTATGGCGGCAACGCCCTATATCACAACCTCGGCAACTGCAAATTCGAAGATGTGACCGATAAAGCTGGGGTGGCGGGCGGCGGATTCAGCACCGGCGCAGCCTGGGGCGATTACGATCGCGATGGCAATGTTGACCTCTTCGTTTCGCGTTACATCCATACCGACGCGAGGAATCTCAGCGAGATCAAGACGAACTACCGAGGCCTGGTGGTCGAAGCGCCATGGGGCATGTCGGGCGAGACAGACTTTCTGTTTCACAACCGCGGCGATGGAACGTTCGAAGAAGTATCGAAGAAAGCCGGTGTGAGCGATCCGGAGGGAAGGCTTGGGTTGGGTGCCGTTTGGGGTGACTTCGACAACGACGGATGGCCAGACCTCTTTGTCGGCAATGATACCGAGCCTAGCTATCTCTACCGCAACAAGCATGACGGCACATTCGAAGATCAGGCCTTGCTATCCGGCGCGGCGGTCAGTGCGGAAGGAAAGGCGATGGGTTCGATGGGCGTGGATGCCGGCGACTTCGACCGCGACGGCAAACTCGATATAACTGTCGGGACTTTCGCATACCAGCCTAACAACCTGTTTCATAACCAGGGTGATGAGTTCAACGACATCACCTGGGCGGCGAAGCTTGGCCAGCCGACGTTTCGCTGGGTGAAGTGGGGAACGGGATTCTACGACTTCGACAACGATGGCTGGCCCGACATCATGGTGGCCGCCGGACACATCTATACCGCCATCGATACGCTCCCCGGTGAGCCGCAGTTTCGCGAGCCGATGATGGTCTTTCGCAACACCGGCAAAACAACATTCGACAACGTGAGCGACTCGTCCGGGGTGAATGATGAACCCATGCAGTCGCGGCGCGGCATTGCTTTTGGCGACCTGAACAACGACGGCAATGTGGATGCGGTCGTCTTCAACGTAGGCGAGCCGCCGTCGATCTTGCTCAATGACTCGAAGAACACCAATCATCGGATAATGTTCAAATTGGTTGGAACGAAGAGCAACAAGGCAGCAATCGGTGCACGCGTAACCATTACGGCGGGGAGCTTAACTCAGATGCGTGAGGTCAAAGGCGGCAACAGCTACATCTCGCAAAGCGATCTGCGGTTGCACTTCGGGCTCGGGCCGGACACCGCGAGGATCGAGAAAGTTGTCATCCGCTGGCCCAACGGTAGCACGGAAGAGCTCAAGGACGTGTCGGCCGACGCGATGTATACGGTGGTAGAGGGCGCGGGAATTAAAGAGCGAGTACCGCTTCCCGCCCTCACCACGGCTAAGAAGTAGCTGTTATTTCTTCTTAGGCACGATCTTGTCTCGGTCGACGATACCGCTGCCTTCCAACACCGCATAGAACTGGTCGGCCTTGAGGTCCTTGACAGTCTCGACTTTCCCCGAGGGCCAGCGGATCTCCAACGAATCAATTTTCGTCGCATCGTTCAGGCCGAAGTGCACCCGGAAATCGTGGTTCGAAAGATAGCTGCCGCCACTGAAGACCTCGGCCGTCTGTGTCATGCCACCCGCGACGAGTTTGAGCTTCGCCCCGATCGCCAGGCGATTGCTCTTCGTACCTGCCAGCTCGAAGCTCACCCAGTGCTTTCCAGCCAGTCCCTGGTTCTTCAGGATCATCGGTTCGCCGTCGAGGTCGGCAATTATGATATCTACATGGCCGTCGTTGTCGAGATCGGCAATCGCCAAACCTCGGCTCACGCGTGGAATCTGCAGAGCCGGCCCGGCTTGTGTTTCGGCATCGCAAAACGTACCGTTGCGCTGGTTCATGAACAAGTTCTTTGGCTGACGATAGCGCGCACCAGAAGGTAGCGAGTCCACTTGCGGATAAACCTGCCCGTTGACCGAGACAAGGTCGAGCCAGCCGTCATTGTCGAGATCGACAAACGCCGTGCCCCACTTGACCCACGGCAGCGAAGCTACCGCGACGCCGGAGTCGTAAGAAACATCGCGAAAATCGTAGCCACCCTGGTTGAGATAGAGGATGTTGTACTCGTCGGCGAAGTTGGTGACGTAGAGCGACTGCAAGCCGGTGTGGTTGTAGTCGCCCAGCGCGATGCCCATCGAGCCCTGCTCGGAGCCGTCAGCGCTGACGGCCGTACCCGACTCGAGTCCGATGTCGGTGAACTTGCCGTTGCCGTCGTTGCGGTAAAGATACTTCGGCGTGGAGTCGTCGGCGACGTAGATATCGGGACGGCCCTTGTTGTCGAAGTCGGACCAGAGGACGCCAAGGCCGTAGTAGCCGCGCGGATCGTCCACACCAGCCTGCTTGCTGACATCGGTAAACGTGCCGTCACCGTTGTTGTGGTAGAGCGAGTCGCCTGCGCCACGCAGGCCGCGGGGTCCGCACTGCACATCGATGCCGCGGTATTTGCAGGTTGGGCTACTGCCGAACTGAGGAAGATCGGTGAGCTGGAAGTCAACGTAACGAGTGATCATCAGGTCGATGAAGCCGTCGTTGTCGTAGTCGGCGAAAGCCGCTCCGGTGGACCAGCGGGGATCGTCGATGCCCGCCTGTTTGGTCACGTCGGTGAAGGTACCATCGCCGTTATTTCGGTAAAGAATCGCGTGGCCGAGACAGGTGATGACCATGTCAGGCCAGCCGTCGTTGTTATAGTCGCCCACGGCTCCGCCCATTGCGAAGCAGGGAGTGGCGACTCCGGCCTTGTCGGTGACGTCGGTGAAGGTCCCGTCGCGATTGTTGTGGTAAAGGGCACCGCGCGCCTTCTGGCCTTTTAGCGCCATTGCGACCGTCGGGGCGTTGGTGAAGTAGATGTCAGGCCAGCTGTCGCGATCGTAGTCGAGCACGAGTACACCACCACCCATCGACTCCACAATGTACTTTTTGTCGGGATCAGCGGTGTGGGAGAACTTAATGCCGGTCTGGGCGGTTATGTCGACCAGTTGCGGGATCGGACGATCTTTGCAAACCACATTCTTCGCGCCTGGAGGCGGAGGGGGTGCAGGAGCGTGGGCTTGGGAGAATGCGTTGGTCGTCAGCAGCACCGCGAGGAAAAAAGCAAGCGCGGTGCGCAGGCGTGCGAACATTGCCATGGGTTGAGGGTCCAAACTTTTATTATCGCAGGTCAATTCGGAAAGCTAGTTCGGCGGGTCGTGGCAACTCTACATCTGGCTCAGGCGTTGGGTATCACGCGAACGGCGGCACTTGATAACCGAACGTCTCGTCGATGACGGAGGCGGCACTAAGGACGGCTTCATCTTCGTACGGCCTCCCAACGATTTGTACGCCGATCGGCAGGCCTTCCGGCGAGCGGGCGACAGGCACGACTGCTGCGGGCGCGGCTAACAGATTCCACCACTGTGAGTAGCGCATGGCGTCGAGATATTCGACCTGTTTGCCGTCGAGGGTCCAGCTCCGCTCCTGATGGCGGAATGCCGGAACCGATGCTACTGGGCATAGAAGCAGCGGGTGATCCTGCAGTTGCTCAAGCAGTTTATGGCGGATTATGTCGGCTTCCGCCCAGGCGGTCAGAACCTCTTCTGCAGTGAGTGGACCGGCGGCCTGCGCTTGGACCAGAAAATCGTGAAATACAGGGCTCAGTTTGTCTTTGTGTCCGCGCACCAGCGGCTCTTCGAACATGGCTCCGCAGCGGACGAAGAACAGCTCCCACAGCTTACGCGCCTGCTCAAGCGCCTTTGGGCGAAATGCGCGAACCCGGAAGCCGGCATCCTTGAGCGACTGCACCGCCGCTCGGACCGCCTTGCGCGTTTCGGCCGTGACAGGAACCAAGCCATCGTCTTCGAAGTAGCCGACTTGCAATTTCTTCACCTCCTCGAGTGACGGCTTGCGAAGGGCGAGCGGCGGGCTGGCGGGATCAGCCGAATCCTGCCCCGAGAGCACGTGAAACAACAGCTTCACGTCGCCGATGGTGCGGGCCATGGGACCGATGGCGCCGAGAAACGAAAATGGGCCGACGCAGGGCGGCAGATGCCCCATGCCGGGAATGCGTCCTGGAGTCGGCTTCAGCGAGCAGATGCCGGTGAAATGCGCGGGCACCCGTACGGAACCGCCGCTGTCGCTGCCGAGTCCTCCAGCAGACATGCCTGCTGCGATTGCCGCTGACTCTCCGCCGCTCGAGCCCCCAGGCGTGTAGTCGAGGTTCCAGGGATTGTTGGTGCACCCATGCAGGAGGTTGTCGGTAACGTACGCCATCAGGTACTCCGGGCAATTGGTCGTGGCCAGAATCACTGCGCCGGCCGCACGAAGACGAGCTACGACAGTGGCATCCTGGCTGGGAACACTGCCGCGATTCACCATGCTACCGATTTCGCAGCGGTAGCCAGCCGTCGAGATGGAGGACTTTACAGTCACCGGCAAGCCAGCCAGCGCTCCCAGCTTTTTTGTGGAGGCATCAATCGAACGTGCCAGTGCGCGAACGCGGTCGGGATCGAAGTCCACTAGCGCGTTGATTTGCGGGTTCAGCCGCTCAATCTGGCGGATATACTCATTCGCCAGCTCAAGCGCTGAGATTTTCTTCGTGCGTAACAGAACCAGGAGGTCGAAGGCCGACCGCTGCGTGACCGGCTTTGCCGTCATTTACCGGCCTTAGCTGCCGTTGCCACCGGTCTAGCCGGCGGCGGCACCGCGCCATAGGGACGCTGCTGTACGATACCCGCGCCTTCCTTCACGGTGATGGTCTGTCCTCCAGCAACTTTGGTCAGCTTATCCAGCTGCCCGCTTGGCCAGCGAAGCTCGAGCTCGTCAGCCTGGGCAGCTTTGCCGAGACCAAATGTCAGAATCAGTTCGCTGGACGACAGGTAGCCCGAACCACTGCGCATCATCTCCATCTGACGCTCACCATTGGCCCTCAACACTACCATTGTCCCGATTCCATTGCGATTCGAGCGCGTGCCGACCAGCTTGATACGCAAGCTGCGATTGCCGCTGCCGCCTTCGTTGCGGAAGAGAACGGCCGGACCAGCGTTAGTGGTCAGCAGCAAATCGAGGTCGCCATCATTATCAATGTCAGCGACAGCGGCGCCGCGTCCGACGCGGGGTTGACCGAGATCAGACCCCACGGATTGCGTTGCCTCGATGAACTTGCCCTTGCCCTGATTGTGGAACAGATGCGGAGACTCGGCATACTTCACACGCTTCTGGATGCGCTCAATCTCGCTCTCGATATGCCCATTGGCAACGAAGATGTCGAGCCAACCGTCATTGTCATAGTCGAAAAAAAGCGTCGCAAAGCCGAGCGTCAAGAGGCTGCGCCGACCGACTTCCGAACGTGGCGCCTCGTCCACGAACAGCCCGTTGCCTTCATTGTGGTACAGGGCGAGCATCTGGTTGGCG
>Ga0306922_10000197_pt1 | contig 45046 bp, 67 predicted proteins | sample sta12Cox44000082_FD_203758 | JGI IMG/M metagenome (GOLD analysis project Ga0306922, IMG submission 203758) | Lab enrichment of tropical soil microbial communities from Luquillo Experimental Forest, Puerto Rico - statoxic.12C.oxic.44.000.082 (v2)... | ecosystem: Environmental > Terrestrial >... | reverse complement strand
GCGTGGCGTCCCCGCCCTGGGCGGTGCCGGTGCGGCCCGTCTTCTTCTGCCACTGCGAGATGGTGACCCCGGCCTGGGCTCCCGGGCCCTTCTGCGAGGCCTCGGCGGCAGCGGCAGCCGCGGCGGTCGGGTCGGTGTGGCCGCCGGTCAGGGTGCTGGCGCCGACGTTCTGCCCGGCGGCGTTGTAGAACTCGACCTGGCCGGCCTCGACTTCGGCCGGGTAGTACCTGATCGCGTCGTTGATGTCCATCACGCGGGTGCCCGAGGCGGTCCTGACGGCAACCGAGGTGCCCGGCTTGGCGTTCTGGAGGATCGCCTCCAGCACCGGGCTGCGCTTGCCGGTCTTCTGCTCCATCCCCAGGTAGGTCTTGGCCACGTTGGGGATGGCGCCGCCCAGCAGCTGCTGCTGCCAGGTCTGGCCGACCTGCTGCGGGCCGACCCTGGCCCCGGCCGCCCCGGTGCCCGGCACCGTCGGCGTGCCGGTCGCGAGCCCGTACTGGCCGCTGGCTGCCGTGCCCGCTCTGACCGCAGCCGCGGCGCCGCCCGCCGATACGGCGCCCCCGCCGCCGCCCGGGGCCCCGCCAGGGGTACCTCCGCCCGGAGTCGCCGCGGCCAGGGTCTGCCCGGCCACCTGGTCGACCACCCACTGCATGACGTTGCCCGCGTTGATCCCCTGGACGCCCATCGTGGCGGTGACGACCTGGGCCCAGACGTCCATGTTCAGGTTGGGGTCCTGGGCCTGGAACTGGTCGAGGAACTGCTGGGCGATCTGCGCCGCGATCGCGGGCTGGGCCTTGACCTGGGCGCCGCCGCCTGCCGCCTGAATCATCTGCCGGAGCGCGGCCAGGTGCGCCTGGAGGCCGGGCAGGTTCTGGAGGAACTGGCCCTGGACCCCGGTCACCAGCCGGTTGTACTCGGCGATGTTGGTCCGCTGGAGGTACTGGGCCCGGTTCGGGCTGATCCCGGCCATGCCGGACACCATGTACATCATCCGCGTGCTGGCCTCCCCGGCGAAGTTCGCCCCGGCAAACGCCTGGCCCATGCCCGCCTGCTGGGCGGCGATGGCCCCGGCCGCGGTGGCCGCCTGGGGGCCGGCCCCGGTGCCCTGGAGGACCGTGTTGAAGTAGGCGTTGAAGTTGTTCCTGGCCTCCTCGGCGTTGACGCCGGCCTTGCCCGCGACGTCAGACAGCGAGCTGATCGCGTCGGAGACCGTGGACAGGCTGACCGTGGCATTCTGGGTGGCGGTGGCCAGGATCTGCGCGCCCTGCTCAATGTCCATGCCGGTGGCGTTGTACTGGTGGTACAGGAAGTTCAGCGCGCTCTGCCGGTTCTGGGCCTGCTGGCCCTGGCCGACCGCCCGCTGGCTGAAGCCGAGGGCAGTAACCTGGTTGAACATATCCGCGGCCACGCCCTCGGGGACCCGGCCGAACATCGAGATCTCGTAGGCCGTCCGGTGCGCCCGCTCAGTCTGCGCGCCGAGGTTGGTGCCGCCCTCGACCTCCTGGTAGGCCCGGCCGGCCTCGCGCTGCGCCTGATAGGCCCCGGCGATGTCCTCGACCAGGCCGACCCCGGGGATCTTGCGGAGCATCTCGGCGATGCCCCTGGGGGTGCCGCCGGTCATCGCCACCCGGGCGCCGAACTGCTGGGCCCAGCTGGCCCGCTGCTGAGGCGTGACGCCGCCGCCAGCGCCAGGCGGGCCCCCGGTGCCTGCCCCGCCTCCTGGACCGCCAGGACCGGGACCGCCGGGAGCCCCGCCTCCGGCCTGGGGACCGCCCGATGGGGAGGGGGCTGCTCCCGGTGGCGCGGGCGTCGTCTGGCCCACCAGGTCGGCAGGCAGCGGGACGTGCTCCCTTTCAGGAGTCATCCTCGCCCCGGCCGCCCCGGCAGCCGCCTGGGCCGTGGCGCTGAGACGGCCTCCGGCGGCCAGCTCCTCCTCGGTCCCCTCCGCGGACCTGGCGGTACTCTGCGTGGCGGCAGCGGTCTCCTGGAGCAGCCTCAGGGTGGTTTTCTGGTCCCTGGCCTGCTGGCCTTCCGGGGTCAGGATCATGGCGCCGCCGCCCCCGGGGCCCGCCGGGGCCCAGCGGTCCATGATCGCCTGGGCCGGCGGGCGCAGGTCGCCGCCCGGGGTGGCCTGGGACCCGCCCGGCTGCGCGCCGCCGTGCTGCTGCCGCTGCGCCTCGGCCTCCCTCACCAGGTCCTCGTGCTCGGGGTACAGCTTCCAGTCCGGGTCCGGGCCGAACCGGCGGCCGATGAGCTGGCCGAGCCGCTGAGCCGCGTAGGCCTGGAGGTTCTGGAGCGAGGTCGTCGCGCCCATGCCGGTCATCTTGGTGATGCCCATGGTGGCGTCGGCCGGGATCGCGCCCTGCCGGGTCAGCTGGCGGAGCAGGTCCTCCCTCATGCGGGGCTGGTACTGCTGGGCCAGGGCGATGTGGCCCGCCGCCTCGCCGCCGCCGCCGGGGCCGGTCACCTGGTACCGCTCCTGGAGGTCGAGCATCTTCGCGATGTCATCAGACTGCTTCTTCATCACCTCCACCATGGCCGGGATGTTGTCGACCAGCACCTGGAAGGCGTCAGTCACGCCGCCGGGCTCAGTGTCTAGGCGACCAGCCACAATCTTCCTCTCGCAGCCTTCTCTGCTTCCGGGGCTCAGGGCATGTGCTATTTTCCTTAGTAACGAGCGATACTACGAAGGACGAAACATGAATAACGCCGACACACCGGGCAGCCGGAGGACCACCACGCCAGGACGCCGCGTAGACGCGGGCACCCTCAACACGCTGGAGCTGTCCTACGCGGGACTCGTCAAGGCGGGCCAGGACTCGGTACGCGCCGCCTGGCGGTTCGGGCAGTGCGTCGACAGCTTCACCGATGCCTACACCCTGATCCAGCTGGCCGACGCGATGGACCTGAGCATCGGCACCCTGTACCGGTACCGGCGGCTCTACGCCGCCTACCAGCGGCCCGAGCTGGCCCTGGAGGCCGCCGAGCAGCTGGAGACGTTCAACATCGACACGATCTGGCGGCTCCAGAACGACCTGCACCCGGTCACGCACGGCCGGGCACTGCGCGGCCGGCACTGGCGGTCCACCTGCCACAGCTGCGGCAGCCACGATGTCGGCCGGGAGGAAGTCGACAAGTTCGGCGACCCGGTGGTGACCGATCAGGACCTCGAAGTCATCGTGCACGGCCCCGACGGGCAGAACGAGGTCCCGGGAGTGCAGTTCAGCCACGGGGCGTAAGCTCCGGGGGATGGGCAGCACACCGGACTGCGGGCCGCACTGCTCGGCCCCGGGCACGCATGAGACCCACTGCGGGTGCAGCCAGTGCCACGGCAAGCCGGACAGGAAGCGCTGGCTCGCGATGCCGCTGCCCGGCAGCGGCCAGGCAGGAGACGAAGGCACGGCAGGGCCCGGGTAGGCGGGGCCCGGCTCCGCAAGGCTCAGCAGGGCGCGGCCGTCAAGGGACGGCATGGCCAGTCTTGGCTGGGCAGGGCGGGGCGAGGCGAGGCAGTCCTGGCATGTCCGGGCCTGTCCCGGCAAGGGCCGCTGGGCAATGCCGGGCAAGGCAGTCAAGGCGCTGCTGGGCAGGGCGATCACAGCTGGGCGAGGCACGGTGCGGCAGGGCAGTCCTGGCGAGGCGCGGCGAGTCGCAGCATAGCGAGGACAGGCGCAGTATGGCGAGGCTAGGCAGGAGCGGCTCGGACGGCGAAGCCTGGCACGGCAAGGCGGGGCAAGGCAGGCAAGGGCTCGGAGCAGCATAGATAGGCGTGGCAGGGCAAGGCAGGCAGATCAGGACCATTCCAGTTCTTCTGCCGTGGCCGGGCCCATCCTGGAGACCATCGGGCGCAGCGCGGCCTGGGGCGGCGGCTCGGGCGGCTCCGCGGGCTCGCCGTCGCGCAGGGTGACCCGCGCGCCGCGCATCAGCATCTCCAGCTCGTCCTGAATCCGCTCCTGGTCCGGCTGCTCCCAGGTGAACTGGCTCATGTCGGCGCCGGTCTCGGGGAAGGACTCCTCGTCGTCGGCCTGGGCCTCGCCGAAGTACTCCGGCCAGGCCTTCGCCGGGTCGCCCTTGCCGGAAGCCACCACGGCGCACAGCGCCGCCTGGAGCCGGTCCTCCTGGCGCCGCCGGTTCTCGCGGAAGATCAGCACCGACAGGCACAGCTCCTGGACCGCGCTCAGGGAAGGGCCGGCGAGGAGCCCTCGCCGCCAGGCGAGGTCGATGTCGAGGTCGAGGCGAGCCCCGGCTCCATCGGGGCCGATCCTTTTCCCAGCTCGTCCATGACCACCCGGACCCGGGCCTCCAGCTCCAGGTAGCGGCTGAACACGTGGTCGATGGTGTAGGAGTACCAGCGCCCGGCGTACCGGAAGCGCTCCTCGGCCCAGCCGATCGAGCCGTCGTGCTCGCCGATCGGGGACGGCAGCGGGTGCCCGTCGACCGACTCGATGCTCAGCGCCACCATCGCGATGGCGTGCGCGCGGGCGCCGCCCATCGTGTCCTGCCACATCTTGCCCAGCTCGGCGACGATCAGCTCCTCGTCGCTGCGCAGGGTGCGGATCCGGAACACGTGGCCCAGCCAGGCGAACCGCCCGCGCAGCGCGCCCAGGTACAGCAGCCCGTGGAAGTCCGCGTGCCAGCGGGGATCGGGGTCCTCGAACTCCATCTCCTGCCCCGGGCCCGGGACCGACTCATCGGCCGCGGGCGTCACCGGGCCCGGCAGGGGCGGGCCGAACTCCTCGTCAGGCGGGTCAGGAGGGAAGGTCACGAACTGTACGGGTAAACGTCGAAATCGAGTTCGCCGGTCGCCCGGTAGATCACCTTGCACTGCTGGCCGTTGCAGCTCAGGTGGCACTCGATGTCGCTGTTGGCCTGCGGCATGACCTCCAGGTCCACCTTGACGCTCGCGCTCAGGGTGACGCCCGCGGAGCCGCTGACGCCCGAGAGCGGATTCGTGGGCGTGCTCATCGGAAACCTCCGGTACTTCTGAACAAGGTTGTCGAGCGGACAGCCTGGGTGACCACGGGCGGCCTGGGCGCGTTCGTGAGGTCCGTGGTCTTGTGCCCGGTCGCGTTGCCGAGGCCGGGGATCTGCACCTGCTGGGCGGCCATGACCCTCGCCTCGGGCTCGGCCGCCTCAGCCCTGGCCTCCGCGGGCATGCCTTCCTCTCCTGAGGAGGCGCGGGCGGCACCCTCGCCGTGCGGGTGCGGGGCCTGCCCCGTCTGGCCGCCCGGCAGTCCCGGCGGAGCCGGACTCGCCGGGCTCGCCGGGGCCGCCACCGGGGGGCTCGGCGACCCCGGCACGAGCGGGGCGCCGACTTCGACCTCGACCGTCGCGGTCGCGACGTTGCCGTCAGCGTCCGTGCCGGTGACGTCGATCTGGAGGATGGTCATCAGGCCGCTGGGGCGGGCGCGGGCGGGGTGCCGATGACGGCGGTCTGCACGGACGTGCTGGTGCCGTCGTTGCTCGTCTCGGTGTAGGTGTCGCCGAAGCTGTCAGTGACGGCGACCGTGACCGGGCCCGACGCGCTCTGGTTGACCTGGACCTGGGCGGTGGCGTTCGCGGTGTTGCCCGCGCCGTCGGTGCCGGTCACGGTGATGGTCATCGTGGACGTGGTGGTGTTGGCGTCGGAGTAGGTCACGGTTACCGTGATCGTGTCACCGACGTTGTAGGCCGGCTTGTCGGTGGCCACGTTCAGCGTCACGGCCGCGGGGGCTGGTGTCGTCATGCGGGATCCTCCTGGGGGAAGGTGGCAGCAGAAGCTCTCTTACCTTCCGGGGGCCAGGCGTAGACGCCTGGTAAAATAGCAAGGAATATAGAGAGGTGATCCCGATGACCGATGACATGCGCTGGGACGAGGAGCCGGGCGACCGGATCACCAGCATGCTCGCCGCGGTGACCGAGGCGCTGAGCGAGTGGAACGAGAAGAAGGCCGAGCCCGGCGAGGACCTGCACGGCATCTTCGTGCTGCACGACGGCCGGGGCGGCGCCGGCGCCAGCGCATTCGGGTACGACAGCGAGGCCAGCTACAAGCTGGTCGGCGACTTCATCAGGTTCAGCTCGATGCTGTTCACGGCCTCCGGCGTCCGGATGGACGTGCGGTTCATCCACGACCCCGGCGAGCCGCTGCCCGAGCCCGAGCCGGGCACGCCGGTCCTGGAACCCCGGCTGGAGGAAAGCGACCCGGGCCAGCCGCGGGCCCTGCTGACCATCACCCACACGTATCCTGATCCGCAGATCCCGGTGGTGATCAAGGCCGTCAAGGCCTCGATCGAGGCCAACCTGGCCGTGAACGAGGTCAAGGCCGTCGTCCTGCTCATCACCGCAGACGGCAGCCTCGCGGTCATGCAGCACGGCTTCGAGGGCCCGCACGAGATGGTGCACGCGCTGGTCAGTACCCTGATGAGCATCTCCGCCGACGACAAGGACAGCCACGTCGTGATCATCCCGGTGATCGGGAGCCCGAACTGATCACCACCCTGGAGATCTGGTATGCCGACGGCCTGTACGAAATGCACCGGTTCACGGCGGGCCCTGGCGAGGGATTTGAGCTGCCGCTCGTCCCGGGCCTGGACAGGCCGGCGGGCGGCCGGGACGTGGCCAGGATCAGGGTCAGCGGGCCGCCTCTCCCTGACGTCACGGATAACCAGAAGGTAACCCCGACCTGACCGGAGGGTCATCATGAGCGAGCGAGGCGACAGCATCGGCAACGGGGCAAGCGCCGGCAACGGCACGGAGAGCAACGGCCCGGACGGCACCCGGCTAAACCCGGCCGCCGTGGACAAGATGAGCGGTGACCCGCTGCGGCTCTGTCACTGGTGGGACTTCTGATGCACGGCAGCAGCGCGTCTAGCATCGGCGCTACCGAATCCTGCATCGGTGAGTGCGCGGGCAGTCTCGGCGGGCGCGGCGCGCTCAACCTGATCGCCTGGCTGCTCGCGGGCGGTCCCCGGGCCGCCTTCCAGCGGGAGGGCAACCTGCCCTGAGCTACTGGCCGGTCAGCGGGCTGTACTGGTTGGAGTTCAGCGGGATGTAGTGCGTGTAGGCCGCGGTGATGCCCTTGGTCACGGCCAGCGCCCCGACGGTCACCGTGTCGCCATCATTGATGTCCACCACCACCACGTTCTGGTACAGCTTGCCGCGCCAGCTGCCCGGCTGATGCGCGGTGCCCGGCGGCTTGATGATCAGCGAGGCGGTCACGTAGTTCGGGTTGGCGGCCAGCGCGGCGAAGATGTCGACGATGGACCAGGTGCCCGCCAGGCCGGCCAGCTGCCACCAGACCGGCTGGTTCCACAGCTCGCGGATGGTCAGCATCAGGGTGCCGCCGGCCAGCACGCGGGACGTGGCGATCTCGATGGGGTGGCTGTACCCGATCGGCTGGATGAACTGGAACGGCTGCCCGGCATCGGAGAAGGCGCGCTGGCCGGAGTCTTCCCAGCCCTCGCAGAAAGCGATGGGCTTGTTGTTGTAGCTCAAAACGGTATAGCCGGAGCCGACTACACGGACGTGAGTATTGGGCACCGCAGCCTCCCGGGTCTATCCGTCGCTTCTTCCCGGGGCTGCCGAAGATGCACTAGAATCATTGACAGCCAGAGCAGTCTTGGCGCCGCACATCCGGGCCTGGCTTAGATGGCTTGCCAGGGCACGCTGAGGCGAGGCCGTCCAGGTGTTGCTGCGCTTGGACCGGCATGGGCCGCTGTGCCCGGCACGGCCGTCAGCGCATTGCTGGGCGTCGCGTGGCTAGGCACGGCGGGGCTTGGCGGGGCCGGAAACGCACCGCGGGGCCAGGGCGGCTAGTCCTGGCTAGGCAGGGCCGGGCAGTCGCGGCCTGGCCGGGATTGGCGCGGCCCGGGATGTCCGCGCTCGGCTCGGCAGGAGTCGCTTGGCTCGGCGAGGACTGGCGTCGCTGAGCGTGGCGAGGCCGGAGCGGCATGGCACGACTAGGCCGTGCTTGGCAGGGCTTGGCGTGGAGCGCTCGGCCGGAGAGGCCTGGCTAGGCGCGGGCTCGCGGAGCTGGGCATGGCCGTCAAGGCGAGGCCGGGCACGGAACGCTTGGCAGGGCATGGCCGTCTGCGCTCGTCTTGGCTTGGAGCGCTTAGCTGTGCAGGGTAGGGCAGGCAATCAGGTCACGGAGACGGTGGGAGCTGCCGCGTTCTGCTGTGACTGCTGGGACACCAGGCCAGCACTGAGGTCGATGCTGAACGTGACCTCGATGTAGTTCAGCGGGACGCTCGGGACATAGGAGAAGGTCGCGGTGATCACCGTCGGGTCGCCGCCCGGGTACTGCTGCTGGGCGACCACCAGGTTCGTGTAGCTGGCGATGATGCCCTGGGCGATGTCCTGCTGGAGGATCGAGACGATCGCGCCCTGCACCGTGGCCACCGTGTTCGCGGTGATCGGCGTGCCGATCAGCCCGGAGTTCTCCATCCCGGCCTGGAGGGACACCAGCAGGGCATCGGCCTGGCGGACCAGTGAGATCTCCCGGGTGTTCAGCGCGCTCATGTTGGTGGTCAGGCCATGCCGGCAGGTCAGCCCGCCGTTGCGGCTCTGGTAGACCACCGTGGTCCCGGCCTGGGCCAGGCTGTTCATGAACGCCGGGGTCATCGCCTGAAGCTCGGCCGCGGTCAGCCCCGCGAAGCCGGGCACCGCCTGGCCGGTCAGCCCGGTGTTCACCGGCAGCGCCGACAGCACCGCGGCCAGCGCGACCGCCAGGTAGCAGCCCGAGGCGCTGAACGTCTGCCGGGTCAGCGGGTTGTAGGCCTGGAGGGCCTTGGGGTAGGCCAGCACCAGCCGCTTGTCGGCGATCGAGGCGGAGAAGCTCGGCACCGGCAGCGCCGACTCGGAGTAGTCCACCGGCAGCCCGAAGAAGCCGATCCGAGGGTAGCCGTTGACGCTGGCGCCCTGCATCGCGCCGTCCAGGTCGGTGGCCAGCGTCAGGGCGTACTGGGACACGCCGGAGCCGCCCGCGAAGCCGCCCAGGTAGTCGGGGAAGACCGGGACCACCAGGGTCGAGTCGTAGACGGCAGCCAGCTTGGTGTACGCGGCGAGCAGCTGCTGCTCCAGGGTGCCGTCCGCCGGGTTGCAGGCGCACGCGATGACCTGGTTGGCCCCGGCGCCGAATGCGGTCTGCGCGGCGTAGCTCAGCGGGTTGGCCACCTGGCTGACGTTGGCCTGGGTCGGCGCGGCGGCCACCAGGGGCTGGCCGTAGGCGTTGGTGACCGCGGGGAAGTTGGTGAACAGCTGCGGCTGGTAGTACGTGACGTCGGCGTAGTTGTAGGTGATCGTCACCTGGGCGCCGTCGGCGATGCTGGTCGAGGTGCCGACCCGGAAGACCGAGGTGACCGCCAGCGCGGCGTTGCCCGAGGGGTCCGGGGTCACGGTGAAGCTGTAGTCGGTGCCCTGGGCCAGGATGGTGCTGGAGCCGGTGACCGTCATCACGGGCGCGGCGATCGCCGGGGGCCCGGCCTGGGCGGTGGTGAAGACCCCGGTGAAGTTCAGGATGGCGCCCGTGCCCGCGAAGATCTGGAAGGTCTGGACCGCGGTGCGGTAGCCGAGCCCCGGCCCGACCAGCGTCAGGATCTGCGGGAAGACCCCGGTCGTGGTGACGATGGGCCCGGTGACGTCGGAGACGTAGACGCCAGGAGGCTGATAAGACGAAAAAGTCGGAACCGTCACCGTGGGCTCTCCTCCCGGGAAGACATCCTCACGTCTTCCCGGGCCGGAGAACCTCCTGCCTCACCACACCTTGCCAGGCGGCGACTAGCTCAGCCCCGACCCGCCGGGACGTGCCTAGACGGCCTAGCCCTGCCTCGCCTGGACCCGCGTTGCGCCTCCGGGCCGGGCCAGGACGGCCGCGCCCAGCCTCGCAGCGCCAAGCGACGCAGCGCCAAGCTCAGCCTCGACAGCCAGGCCATGCCCCGCGCCGCTTCGCAATGCGACGCCGGGCTATACCAGGACGGCCAAGCGATGCAACGCCACCCGGGCGACCCTTGCCAACCCGGCCTCGCCGTGCCCTGCCGAGCGGAGCGACCCTTGCCGAGCCCCGCGCAGACGGCCTAGCCTCGCCGCGCCCCGCGATGCCTCGCCTAGCCCAGCATCTCCGGCCGCGCCGAGTTGTGCCATGCGGTACCGGGCCCGGACCCGCCAGGCCTTGACGGCCACGCCAGTCCTCGACGGGATGTCCTAGACCAGCCTGGACGGCCGCGCCCCGCCGTGCCTGGCATCCCGTGCCCAGACCAGCTAAGCCTCGACGGCCTTGCCTTGCGATGCGAGGCCTTGCCACGCCAAGCCGGGCCACGCATAGCGATGCGCCGACGGCCCAGCGAAGCCTAGCGCTCCGGGCCCAGCACCGACACGCGCAGACTAACCGCGACGGCCGAGCCGGGCCTTGCCTTGCCGCGACCAGCGACGCACTGCCCCGCCTCGCGACACCAGGACTGCCGAGCGCGGCAGCGCCTGGACGCGCCGTCCTGGCTATCCGCGCCTGGACGGCCACGCCCGGCCTGGACGTGATGTGCCACCGACGCCCAGCCCAGGACCACCATGCTATCAAAGAACCTTAGCCGGGAAGCGGGGTGAACGGCGGGGTCTCCGGCGGGATGGTCAGGATGAACGGGTCGCCGGCGTTCACGTCGTCGATCTGCATCTGGCCGGTGATGATGATCTTGCTCAGCGGCACCAGCTCGTAGACGGCCGAGGCCGGGTTGGTGACGAACTCGCCGATCACCTTCAGCGCGATGCCGCGCTCGTAGATGATCTCGGTGGTGCCCCAGGGCGTGCCCGGCGCCGCGGACTGGCCGCGGGCCTCCACCGTGTCGTAGCTCCAGGTGGTGCTCACCAGGCCGTTGGAGTCGATGACATCGCGGAAGACCGAGGGCACCTCGGACTGAGCGGCGAACGCGGTCAGCGCCACCAGCTGGTCGTAGATCCCGTCGCACTCGTTGCTGTTCAGCGCCACGGTGGTGAACACCGCGTAGCCCTGGAACCGCCAGCGGGCCAGCACCGTGCCGTCATCCAGCATCTCGATGTGGTCGATGCCCGCGGTGCGCAGCATGGCCACCTCGAAGTCCACCCAGATGCCCGGGTAGGCGCCCTGGCTCACCGGGTAGTCGATGCTGATGTACGGCGCCTGGATCCCGCCGGCCGCATCCTGCTCGGGGTAGGCGATCGCGAAGGCCTGGTTCAGCGCGTCGACCGAGCCGGCCTTGATGACGCGCAAGAAGCCGGCCGGATACGCCGGGACGAACGGCTGAGGAGTAGTCACACTGCTTCCCGGGGCCCCGTACCTGCCGCGCCTTGCCCCGCTAGCCGGGCTCAGCCTCTCCCCGCCATGCCAAGCTGCTCCTGCCGCGCCGAGCCGCGCGATCCGAGCCGAGCCTGGCCCTGACTAGCATCTCCTGCCATGCCGTGCCGGGCGCTGCCGGGCCGGGCACTGCCGGGCCAAGGCTCGCCACGACCTGACTGCCTCGCCTGGCCAGGCTGCGCGTTGCGCCGCCAGGCACTGCCTTGCCAGGCTGCACCTGCCTTGCCCAGCCTTGCGATGCGTTGCGGTCCAGGCGGCGCAAGGCCACGCCTCGACGGCCCTGCCTGGCCTTGCCTGGCCAAGCCATCCGAGCGATACCGGGACTGCCTCGCTGCGCCTCGCCGGGCCATGCCTGGCCGCGACGAGCGATGCCTGGACTGCCTAGCCCCGCCCGGCCTCGCGGCACTGTGCCTCGCCGCGCTGAGCGATGCCCCGCCTAGCCCAGACTCTCCTGCCTTGCCGGGCGGTGCCACGACCGGCAATGCCTGGGCCAAGCCTCGCCAATCCTGCCTGGCAGCGCCGCGCGGCGCCATGCCCATCCAGGACGGGCGGTGCCCCGCGATGACGGCCTTGCGATACCCGGCGATGCCCCGCGGAGCCTCGCCCCGGCATGCCTTGGCTGCCTTAATGGTTCACTGAACCATTAGCCTGCCTAGACCTGCCCTGCGGCGCCACGGCCCGCCGAGCAATCGCCTGCCTCGCCTCGCCCTGGCCCGCAATGCCTAGACGAGCCATGACTGCCCCGCCGGGCCTCGCCTGGCCAGGCCAAGACATTCCTTTCCTGCGCTGCCATGCCCAGCCATCCGAGCGGGGCCCATCCTGCCCTGCCCTGCTCTGCCTGGCGCTACCCGGCCCGGCCATCCGCGCCGGGCTGCGCCTCGACTGCCTAGCAGAGCGACGCCGGGCGATCGGCACCACGCCTAGCCTTTCCTGCCACGCGATGCCTTGACGCGCTGTCAAGGCTTCGCCTGGCCCGGCCAGGCCTATCAATGAACCTTATCAGGAAAATCAGAAATGCGATCTCCAGAATCTGTCAGCGACGTAGATCCGCGTCGGCAGGATGCCGCCCTGCTGAGCGGCCAAGGTGATCGCCCGGTTCATGAACAATCGCGGGGCCAGGCCGGGGTGGCGCCAGCGGACGCCGATGTTGGCCTGGGCGATCTGGCCGCCCTGGCGGCCCGCGGTCGTCCAGGGGATGGCGGCCTCGCGTCGGCCGATCCGGCCCGGGGCGCCCGGGTAGGACGCGGGCACCGTCCTGACCTCCCACTGCCCGGCGACCTTGGTCCGGATCGTCCTGGTCGCCCCGATCTGCGCGGCCCGGCGGAAGATCAGCACCTGCGGCTTGCCCGAGATCGTGGTGCGGGTCTGCGCCCTCGGGTTGCGCTGCTTCTCGGTGCCGGTCGGGTCGTCGACCCACATCGGGATCGTCTTGCCGGCCAGGTGGGTCATCGTGAACGGCCGGATGCCCTTCTCCTGGAAGTACACGTACGCGTCGGCCCAGTGGATGCCGAAGAACCCGTAGCCGTAGACCGGCACCAGGCGCTGGGCGGCCCGGCCGGTCAGCTTGGGCATGATCCTGCGGGCCTCGCGCACCGCGGCGTTGGCCAGGTTCCGGGCCCGGTTGCCGTTCAGCCTGGGCACCAGCATGATCATCCGGTCGGGGTCGCCGCTGATGACGAACTCAGCGGTCTCGCCGGAGACGGTGGCGACGGACGGGGGCATCAGCCCCACACGCCCGGGGCGGTGCAGTCGAACTTGTGCGCCAGGCCCTCGCCCCTGATGACCGCGCCGCCGCCGCCGATCCGGTGGCCGCAGCTGACGCACCGCTCATTTGACTGGGCGTCGGACATGTTGGCGATCTCCAGCCGGATCTGGAGCGGGCTGAGCCCGCGCTCAGGGCAGCGGGTCTCGTGATAGGGCAGGTTGTACCCGCAGGACGGGCAGACGCCCGCGGCGGTCTTCGGGATCCGGGCCCACAGCGTGCTCATTCGTGATCATGCTCCAACTGGCGCTGGAAGTTCAGGTGCTCGCGGTCGTGAATCTGGTCCTGGACGCGGAAGTTATCGCGCCAGCTGCGGTTCAGGGTCTCCGGATCCCAGCCGTGATGCTCAGCCAGGTGAGCCGTCATCTTCTCCTTGGTCATCGGCCAGGGATGCGGCTTGTAGCCCTTCGGGCGCATCAGCTCGCGCTCGGTGATGAGCTGGCCGGGCGTGGTCTTCTTGCCCAGGATCATGTCCGCGGCGGCCCGGTGATGTCCGTCCACGCATTCGATCCGGCCGTTGGCGCGCTCCAGGAACTTGGCGTTGCGGTGCAGCTCGCGCTCGTCGGCGCTCTCGTACTCGTAGTCGTCCTCGATGTCAGGCTCTTCGGGCTCGGGCTCGATGTCCGGGTCGCCGGTCTCCTCCTCTGAGATGGGCTGCCGGTGGCCGGGCCAGAACAGGTTGTGCGCCACCGAGTGCGGCCGGATGAAGTGCTGGCTGGCGTGGATCTCGTCGGTGGGGACCTGCTCGACCGGCCGGTGCCGCCAGGTCTCGGGGTCCATCAGCCGCCCGGTCATCTCGTGGCTGTAGTGGTCCCGGGCGAACGGGGGCGCCGAGGCAAAGCCGTACTCGGTCGGGTGGTGGGTGGCGTAGTTGTCCTCCAGGTGCCCCGCCACGTGCATCATGGCCTCGCGGGCAGCGGTGCGGGTGACGTTGTGCCGGTCGACGATCTGGCTGACGTAGCGGTTGCGCCGGGCCCGCAGCTTCTCGGCCGGGTTGCGCACGGAGTACTCGCCGCGCTCGTGCTCGAACTCGGCGCGGTCGTTCCACCACCCGGCGGTGCGCTGCGCAGCGGCGGCGTCCATCCACAGGTAGCTCACGGCGCCGCCTGCGGCGGGAAGCCGGCCAGCGGGAAGTGCACCGGGCCCTGCGGCTGCCCGGCGGCGGCCGGGGGCGGCTCCTCGGGGATCAGCGGCCCGTTGACCACCTCGGCCCAGTCGTAGTTCGCCGGGACCCGGGTGTAGGTGCCGAGCAGCTGCGCCAGGTGCGCCTCGTCCGGCGGGATCAGGTACGCCGCGGTCAGCGGGTCCTCCAGGCTCATCCGGGCGAAGTTGTAGGTGATCGCCGCGGCGCCCTGCCAGGGCAGCGCGAAGCCGGTGCGCAGCGTGATCCGCCGCGGCACCTGGAGCTGGAACCGGTTGCCGTCGCCGCGGAAGCAGTAGTCGCCGTTGCGCACCCGGAAGTCCGGGGTCGACTCGACGCCGATCGCCGCCTGGCCGAACACGCCGCGGGAGGTGCGGTGCTGGTCCCGGTCGAAGTCGTCGAAGATGCCGGGCCGGACGATCAGGGCCCGCACGCCGGGGACCGGGGAGCTGCCCTGCGGCGCCGCGAACGTGCTGTTGTAGCAGACCGGGCAGGCGTACTGGTTGCCCTGGCCGTAGGCGGCGGCGATCTGCTGCTCGGGGCTCTGCGCGCCGGCCAGGTCGTTGTCTCCCTGCCAGCAGCGGTAGCAGCGCGACACCAGCCCGGCGGTGAAGTCCTGGATGTGCCACATCAGCGCGAAGTAGGCCAGCTCGCCGTACTGCCACAGCGCCTGGGCGTGAGTCTGAAGCTCCCGGGCGATCGCCCAGCCCTCGATGTCCCTGCCCCAGGCGGGCAGCGGCTGAGGCGGCGGGGGCGGCCAGGGAGTCGTCACGCGGTCCTCCTCTCCACCCTTCCCAGGGCAGTTTGCGAGTACCAAGGTTTATTGATATCTTCTCGCCGAGGAGAGCATCCCCGGACATCAAGGAGACACCCGATGCCTACCATCAAACACGGGCCCCTGGCGCTCGCCGTACTGGCGCTCGCCGCGGCCCTGTCCGTCACCGCCTGCGGCTCCAGCTCATCAAGCGCCAAGGCGCACGCCAGCGGCGCAGCCAGCTCGGCGCTGGCCAACCCGACGGTCAGCAACGACCTCAACGTGGTCGAGCAGGAGCTGCTGAGCAACCTCCAGCGCAACTTCCAGCCCGCCCACCCGGTCAAGTCGGTGGAAACCGCCGTCCAGCTGACCTTCCCCAAGGGCAACACCGCCAAGATCAGCAAATACGCCGTCCAGACGTTCACGATCTCCGTGCTGCACACCAGTGGTCCGGGCTCGGCCCGGGACACGTGGCTTCAGGGCGTCGTGGCCTACGCCGAGAGCCAGGGCGCCGGCGCCCCGGCCAGCACCACGCCGCCCGCGCTGCCCAGCTCCGGCCAGGCGAGCATCCCCGGCCTCCAGCCCTCGCCGTCATCGAGCACGCCATGACCATGGAACGCGAGGAGTTCATCGAGGCCACCGCCGCGCTGATAGCCGGAATGGCCGTGCCTGTCTCACTTGAGATGAAGCTGGGAGCGGCGACGCCGGCCTGGGTACAGCTGCATCACGCCCTGATCGGCTTCGGCTGGGCGTCCAGGGAGGAATACGCGCGGGCGATCCGCAAGCTCCTCGCCGACACCGACCCCAAGCCGCCCGGCTACCGCCGCCCGCGGGTCACCGCAGCCGAGAAGGCCGGGGGAGCCCCGGCCAGCGACGAGGAGAGGTCATCATGACCGCCGCCGAAGCTGTCGACGTCCCGCAGAGCGGGGCGGAGAGCCTGGCCGCCAAGGTCCCGTTCTGGGACAAGGCCCAGTCCGTCATCTACTCGGTCATCGCCGGGCAGTGGGCTGTCGGGCTCTGGTCCGGCATCTACGTCCTGGTCCTCCAGGCGCATTACTTCGGCAAGTCGCTGAAGTACGACTGGGACCACCTGAACGTGCTGTGGCACTTCCACGGGATCCCGCTAATCGGCAGCTGGCTGTCGGCCCACTACGACATCGCCCGGCACATCTTCCTGCGCGACGCGCCCGAGGCCATCCTGGCCTACGCCGTCGTGGCCATGATCATCACGCTCCTGGCCAGCAAGGAGAAAGCCAAGACGCCCTGGCTGGACCGCCAGTTCGTCAAGCTGCACATCCCCTCGATCTACCAGGGCCGGTTCGACTACCGGCACGGGCCGCACAAGGGGCAGCGGCGCCGCGCGGACACCAGCCCGCTCCAGTTCATCTTCCTGCTGCCGTCGATGCTGCTGACCGCGATCCCCGGCGAGGCGATCATCAGCGTGATCATCTTCGGCGGCATCGCGCTCGCCCACGGCCGCGGCTACCACTCGCCGTGGCTGGAGCCGACGTCGCCCTGGGTCTCGCCGGTCATCGGCATCGCCGGCGGCCGGTTCGCCGGGCACCGCCCCGCGGTCAAGGCCGGGGCCGACATCAACCGGTACTTCATCGGCAAGCGGCTGGCCGTCACCTACGCGGCCGACGCGATCATCGCCTCCCTGCTGGCCGTGCCCCCGCAGATCTCGCCTGACGACGCACGAGACAAGCTGACCAGGATGCGGCGGGCCGACCCGTCGCTGTGGTACCCGGTCTCCTACCGGCGGATGTATGACTACCTGCTGTCCACCAGGGCCAAGGTGCGCCACTACAGCCGGTGGTCGAAGTGGGTGTTCGGGCTCGGCCTGCTGATCGCCCTCGCCATCGGCCTGTGGGGCGTGTACCTGCGCAAGTACGGCATCAGCCACGGGTTCTGGCTGCCCTGGTAGGCAGGCCGTGACGTACCTGGCGGTCAGCATCCTGCTCGCCCTCCTCGGGGCTGCCCTGGTCATCGCCGTCGCCAGCACGATCCTGCCGCGGGCCCAGGCCCGCCGGCTGGCCGAGCGCGAGCGGCACGAGCTGCGCAGCCCCGAGGACCTCGAAGACTTCATCCGCCGGGTCGACCAGGCGACGTCGGATGACGACCTGAATCGCCTGGACGAGAAGAAGGAAGACGACTGATGTTCTTCGTAGCGATCATCTTGTGGGTGGTCATGCTCGTCGCGATCGTCGCGACGCTGGCCGCCCGGGGCGAACGGGGCCGGGACCGGAGCACGGGCCTGGGCCCGGCCGGATGGGCCGGCGTCGCCGTCCTGTGCGGCCTGCTCGGGTTCGGGGCGTTCGCCTGGAGCGGGGTCAAGTCGGTGCCGCCCAAGTCCATCGGGGTCCCGGTCAGCCTGGGGCACGTAGGCACCGGGTACTACACCTCCGGGGCGCACGAGACCTGGAACCCGTTCCTGCACCTGGCCATCATCAACGAGACCATCCAGACCACCACGTTCCAGGTGGGCGGCACCCCGGCCCAGGGCCAGCTGCCCGGGACGGGCCAGTGCAGCGGCGCGCTGCCGGTGCGGATCGGCGGCCAGCAGCAGGCCTGCGCCAAGATCACCATCCAGTGGCAGGTGCGCCCTGACGCGGCGGCCACGCTGTTCAGCGACTACGCCAACCAGGGCGACCTCATGACCACCATCGAGAACGCCCTGGTCATCAGGGAACTGGAGCTGGTAGTCAACCAGCAGGTCGGGGACTACGACCCGATCACCGACTACCAGAGCGTGGTGGGCACCAGCAGCCAGAACAGCCAGTTCACCGCGTTCGGCCCGGAGATCCTCAAGACGATGCAGGCCGACATCGGCAACCAGATCATCGTCAAGAGCGTGCTGTTCCCCTACATGGGCTACAGCGCGCAGGTCGAGGGCAAGCTCCAGCAGATCCAGCAGGCGTACGCCAACTACGCGATCGCGAGCGAGAACGTGAAGGTCAACCACCAGAACGCGCTGGCCTTCGCCCAGCTGGGCACGCCGAACCTCAACCAGCTGGTGGCCCAGTGCCTCCAGGACTCGCGGGAGAACAAGACCTCGCCGATGGGATGCTTCCCCGGCCAGGCCAGCGGGCTCCAGCTGTCCAAGTGACCGGTCAGGGGCCCCGGGTGAGGAGAGCGAAAGATCCTTCCCGGGGCCCCTGCCGGTGCCCAGACCCTACCAGGATCTAGGGTTTATTGATAGGTTCTGTCCTCATGAGCGATCCGCAGCAGCATCCAGACGAGGCACTGCCCTGCCACAGGTGCGGTGCCACCACCTTCCGCCTGTACGGCGACGGCGCCGTCAACTGCTCCGAGTGCGGGGTCAGGAGGACCACGCTCGCCCCGCCCCTCGTCCTCCCGCCGGGCAGGCTCAGGGCGGCCGGGGACCTGGGCTTCGCCGGCTCGCCGAACCCGCTGATCACCTATCCCGGCGGCACCTGGCTGTTCACCTTCGGCCTGGACCACCCGCTGCACGGCCGGTATGTCGTCATCCGCGGCGCCGAGGAGGATGCCCGCCGGGAGATGACCGCCATCTTCGGCCAGGGCAACTGGGCCGGGATCTACCCGGGCAATGAGTCCTACCGGGCCACCCGGGGCAGGACCGAGCTGGTCCTGGAATCATGACCCGGAACCTGCCCGTCCCTGACGGGCCCAGGGCGCCGCTCAGCCTGCGCTGGCTGTGGTGGGTCGGGCCGCCCGCGCTGATCACCTGGCTGTACCGCACGCTGCTGCCGCCCCGGCTGAGGCGGCTGTGGGGCATGAAGAGCCATCACTCCACCTCGCACCTGGCGCTGGGGCTGATCCTGGCCGGGTTCGGCTGGCGGGCGTTCTGGCGCTTCGCCGTGCCTGGGACGGCGAAAGACTGGGTGCCGTGGGGGCCCGAGGGCGACTCCGGCTGGTGGACCGGCGGGCCGTTCTGGATGCTCCCGGCCTGGGTCAGCCCGCACATGGGCCCGCAGCTGGGCTGGAAAGAGGACTACGGCCGCGGCGGCCGGGTCAGGGAGCTGCCGGACTGGTTCCCGACGACCTAACGGCTGCCGGTGCGACTGGTGGGCCAGCGAGTGCACCTGGGCCTCCAGCCGGACGACCCGGTGGTGCTCCTCCTGGTCGTGCACGTACAGCCGCTCGGCGATCTCGCCTAGCTCGTCGGCGTTGTGCTCCTGCTCATCTTCCAGGATCAGGGCCCACAGCGTCTTCGGGTGCTTCATCGCCTGGTCGACCCGCGCTGACACGTCGTCCTCCCCGGGGATAGCTCTCTCGTCTACCACTTCCGGGGGCACGGGAACGGCGGCCGGGGAGCCCGGCCGCCGTCTCGCGGATCAGCAGGTCAGCGCCGCTCGAAGCCCTGGGTCGCCTGCCCCCAGGCATGGACGAAGATGCGGAAGAAGAGCGGCTGGTCGTTCATGTTGGTATCGCAGGCCCCGTCCACGCTGCGCGCCAGGACGAGAACGATGCTGAAGTTGAACTGGCCGAAGCCGAAGGCCTCGCGGAACCGGCCGGTGCCGCCGCGGATCCTCCAGTTCCCGGTGCCGTCCGCCGTGGCGGTGCAGAACTCGTCGTTGATCACCGGGACCACGTTGTCGACGTTGGTGTGGAACACCCTGATCGAGTTGAACCCGCCGGGGGAGACGAGCCTGTCCAGGGTGCCGCTCGGCGGCGGCTGCGGGTCAGTCCAGTTCTGGAAGTGGATGGGCCCGAAGGCATCCGCGAGCCCCTGAGGGAACTGGCTTGAGATCGTGATGTTGAACGCCTCGGGCCGCAACCCGTGATCATCCCTGGTGCTCGCGCCTGCCGTCGGGGCGGCCAGCGCCAGTGCCGTGCCGATGCCTGCGATACCTGCCAGGATTGCCAGGAACCGCCGGCCTGCCGTGATGCGTCTCATTGATGGATCCCGCCTTCCGGGTCCGGGGAGGCTTCAGCGCCCCCCGCTGTTCGGCCTGGCGGAGCCGGCGACTTGAACCCCACCGGTTCCGCCCATGACCGAACAGCGTAGACCAGGGATTCTCAGCAGATCCAGAGTTTTCTATAAACTTAGTTATCAGGTTCTTGCAGCATGTCCCTGACCTGGGCCAGCTCGGCCCGCACGCACTCCAGCTGGACCAGGGTGCCCAGGGCCAGCGGCGGTTCCAGCATCTCGGGATGATCGGCGATCTTCAGGCTCAGCGCGATGACCTTCTCGCTGACCCGGGACAGCCGCTCCCGGGCATCCATCAATCAGGCTCCTCCGGGGGCCCTGGAGCCTCCTGGAGGGCCGGGACGGCCTGGTTGATGAGAAGCTCCAGCCGGGCGATCTCGGCGCTCACGTGCTCCCTGAGCCGGTCGTGGTGGCGCTCCAGCACGCCGCTGCCGTTCAGCAGGTTCTCCACGAACTCCTCCAGCGCGTTCAGCTCCCTGCTCAGGTGCGACTGGGTGGCCAGCCGGTGATCGCGCAGCCACCTGCGCAGCGGCGCGCGGAAGAGCAGGGACAGGGTGGAGACGAGTACCACGAACTCGACCGTGCTGAACCCGCCCGACCAGAACTGCCCGGTCGGCCAGTCAAACAGGAAGCCCGCCAGTCCGGGGCCGCTTGCCAGGATCACATACCTTCCGGGGACCGGGTAAATATCAATAAACCTAGTACCATCTTGCCCACATCCGCGGCCGGGCGGCGACCGAGCCCGCGATCCTGGTGGGGGCGTAGCGGCCGTAGGTCCCGCCGGAGACCAGCACCCGCGGGTTGCCCAGCATCATGTGCCGGATCTTGAACATGTCCAGCAGCGATTTCAGCTCGGCTTCCTCATCGCGCAGCACCAGGCGCCAGCGGTCGGCGTAGTCCCGGCGCTCCAGCCGGGTGATCGAGCCCGAGCCCATGATCGCGGGCTGCTCGGTGTAGGACCGGATCAGGTGCTTGACCATCTCGACGTAGGTGTACTGGCCGAGCAGGCCGCCCCACAGCTGCACCGGGAACAGCGGGCCGCCCTGGCCGTCGGCCGTGTAGTTGGACCAGGGCTGGCTGATGCCGTTCAGCTTCTGGAGCGCGATCATCATCAGCTGCGCGGCCCGGCCGCGGGACCAGTGCGCCTGGAAGTACGGCGTGGCGATGATGTTCGGCCCGCCGGCGGGGGAGTCGCACAGGTCGGCGAACCGGATCCAGCAGAACTCGACCAGCTCCTTCATCGGGTCGCCCAGGTTGTCGTACCACTGATTGGCGGGCCCGATGACGATCAGCGAGGCGTACTGCTGGGCGGCGCCGCCGATCAGGTACCGCCAGACCAGCTCGGCGTTGGACGGGCTCGCGGTGTCGTTGGAGCTGAGCACCACCTGGTAGGCCCCGGGGCCCTGCCGGGCCGCAGTGAAGCTGGACCCCGGGACCACGGTGCCGTCCGGGTTCTGGAGCGCCAGCTGGGCGGTCACCGAGCTGCTGTCCGGGTCGGCGGGCTGGCCGGCCACGTAGACCTGGAGGTTCAGGTCCGGCATGCTGTACTGGCTGACGTACTGCCGCTCGCGCCAGTCGATCAGGTCGGGGCTGATGACGGTCACAGCGAGTTCCCCACGGCCGTGGCCGCGATCCAGGCCAGCGCCTTGACCCCGATGATCGTGGCGGGCGCGCTGTAGGTCCCGATGTCAGCGGCCACGCCGACGGTATGCGCCCCGGCGGTGATGCCGGAGACCACCTGGAGGCTGGTCGCGGTCATGCCCGCGTTGTCGGACACGCCGGGGCTGGCGATGAACCGCAGCTGCTCGCGGTAGCCGCCGAGCTGGTTGGCGGTGCTGCCCACCCCGTCGACCAGGACCCGCTGCCAGACGTCCTGGTTCTGGCTGGCCGCCACCAGGTAGGTCCCGGTCAGCGCGATCGCCAGCGAGCAGGTCCGCGGGCAGGTCAGGTTGATGACGGTGAACGTGCCGGTGGTGCCCCGGGCGATCGCGGTGTTCAGGTAGACGCCCCCGGCGAACACCGGGGCGGCGTCCCGGCAGTCCAGCCAGGCGGTGCCGGTCCAGTAGCTCAGGGCCTTCCAGTCGGTCATGAAGATCAGCCGGCCCGCCTGGGCGGCGGTCCAGCTGGGGCGCGAGGAGGACGTGCAGACGAACACGCCGGGCGAGCCGTCCAGGATGGTCCAGTTGCCGATGAAATCCGAAAGCAAGAACGGATCGGTGGCGCTGTTGAGCTTCAGACCCAAATAGGTGCTGTAAGTTGCCACTCAGCCCGCCTCTCCTATCCGGGCTCCGGTTACATGCCCTGGCCGGTGCCGGCCTTTACCGACCCATCCGGCCGGTAAATAGGATTAATTGAATTTCGCGCATCCAAAGTTCCTGTCCCGGCCGTGGTAGTGCCCTGGGCCCCGGGCTGCGGCGCAGAGTAGTTCAGCGGCACCACGTAATCGGACCAGGCCGAGAACGGGCCCAGGCCCGCCCGGTTGCCCGCGGCGATCGAGATCTGGTAGCCGCCGGTCGGGGTGGCCCGCTGGCTGCCCGAGGGGGTGTAGATCGGCACCTGGTTGGGCACCAGGCCCTGCCGGAACACCGCGGACAGCACGACGCCGTAGCCGTAGTAGACGGTCAGCGCGTCGGTGGCGCCGACGTTGGCCGGGCCGCCCGCCACGCGGGTGATCGTCATCGCCTGGGCCGGGCCGGTGCCCACCTGGCTGACGGTGTAGTCCAGGCCGTAGGCCAGCGCCTTGGAGACCGTGGTGTCGTAGACGATCAGCCCGGACGCCGGGGTGGCGATGTCCTGGTTGTGCAGCTGCGCCGCGCCCGCCACGAGGGTGATCGCGTCGGCGACCTGGGTCAGCGGGAAGGCGCCCATCTGGTCATACCAGTACGAGACCGTGATGGCATCGCCGTTGACGCTGTTGACCGAGGAGGCCAGCCGGGTGATCGAGTAGGTCTTCCAGGGCCCCTGCCCGGTAGTGGTCACCGTGTAGTCGTAGTTCAGCTCCAGCACGGTGCCGGTCGGCTGCATCGGGTCCTGCCCGACCCGGGTGGTGTCCCGCACGATCAGCTGCTCCGGCGGCGTGATCACGCCGGTCCTGGCCAGGTTGAACGGGGTGCCGGTGGAGATGGTCCCGGTGTCGGTCTGGTAGACCGGCTGGCCCGAGCTGGGGCCGCCCGAGGGGGACATCTGGCCGTAGAACTCCGGCTGGCCGGACACCGGCACGTACATGGTGCCCAGGTCGCTGGACTGGATCAGGTAGTAGTCCACCTGGACCGAGCCCGAGGGCGGCGCCCAGGGCACGAACACGCCCTTGTCGACGGAGTAGACGGGCCCGGTGGCGAAGAACGCCGAGCTGCCCGCCGCGTAGGTCACCCGCACGTTGTCGTTCAGCGCGCTGTTCGTGCTGCCCGCCAGGCGGGCGATCGAGTAGTTGAACGTCGCCCCGGTGCCGGTGACGGTCAGCGCGTAGTCGACGTTGAGCACCAGGACCTTGCCGAAGTTGGCCCCGGCCTGGTTGTCAACCACCCGGACGGAGCCCGGCGGCGTGACCACGCCCGCGTGGGCCAGCGCCTGCGGCGTCGCGGTGATCGTGGCGATGTTGTCGGTGTAGACCGTGGTGGCGCCGATGCCGGGCGCGGCCGGGACCGAGGTGGTGAAGTTGTAAGTGACCGTCACCGTGTCGCCGAGCTTCGCCGTCGCCGAGGTCGGCTTCCAGGTGACCGCGAACGTGGCGGGCACCGGCTCGTTGTACGTGCCGCCCGGGGTGTACGGGCCCTGCACCGTGCTGACCGTGTAGTCGGTGTTGTAGACCAGGGCCGCGTTCTGGGTGACGTCGAAGACGGTCAGGGCGTTCGCCGCGGTGGTGATGGACCAGGACGACAGCTGCACCGGCAGCTCGGACAGGGCGAAGGTGTCGACGTTGGACTGCGACGCCGGCGCGGGCAGGTTCGAGTCGAAGTACGCGGGCGTGCCGTAGGAGTAGGTCAGCGTCACCGCATCGCCGGCGGTCCAGTTGACCACGTGCGTGAACGTGATGTACAGGCTGGTCTTCGGCCCGTTGCCGGCCGAGGTCACGGTGTAGTCAGTGCCCGAGACCAGCGTCTGGCTGCTGGTGGTGTCGCGGACCACCAGCGAGGAGGGCACCGCGCCCTGCTGGCTGGCGTAGTACCGGGTCGGGCTGGCTGCCGTGCCGGTGAACGTGTCGACCTGGGTGCTCAGCGAGACCGGCGCCGAGGGCGCCCCGACGTAGGAGGTGTCCACGTTGAACGCGGAGTAGGCGCTCGACGTCAGCGGCATGGCGGTGACCTGGTTGCCCATGATGTCGGTCAGCGAGGTGTCCTTGACCGAGGCGGCCACGCCCGCGGACGGGGCCCGGTAGGCGGGCGGGGTGCCGAGCCCGGAGATCAGCGCCGAGCCGCCGCCGACCTGGGTGTCCAGCACTCCGGTGAACGCGGTGCTGCTCGGCAGCCAGGGGTACGGGCTGGCCGGGGTGACCACGGCGGTCCCCCTCGGGCCGCCGAGGACCTCGGCGGTGTCCGGTGCGCCCTGGGGGAAGCCGTACTGGCCCTCGGTGACCGGCCTGACCGCGTAATCGGACTGCGGCGGCTGCCCGGTCCCGCTGCCCGCCTGGCCCGCTCCGGCCCAGGGGATGACGTCCAGGACGGAGCCGCCGGGCATGGCCGCGCCGATGCCCGCCACCGCGGTGCCGGTGGTGTCCTGGACGCTGGCCCGCCCGGTCTGGATGATCGTGCCGGGGGATCCGGGGGCCGTGCCGAGCGGAGGATTGATGCCTTCGGTGTCGACGGTGGCCGCTGCCGGGGCCGGGCCGGCCTGCGCATCGGGCATGATGCCTCCCTGGGCTGTCTCTCCCTCCTTCCGGGGGCTGCCTCAGGGCGGCGGCGGGCACTGCCTCGGCGGCGGCAGCTTGATCGACGGGCGGCCGGCTACCGCGAGCGCCCGGTTGATGGTCTGCGCGACCTGCTGGTAGCTGCACACCTCAGCCTGGAGGTCGGTGACCTGGTTCTCCAGGTGGCCGACCGTATTCCTCAGGTCGCTGATGTAGAGCAGCTGGACGGCCAGCGTGACGCCGACGGCGAGCGCGGCGATGACGGAGATGGCGGTGAACCACCACGGCGTCCCGGCTAGTGCGCGCGGTTCAGGTGCAGCCACACTGTCAGGAGCACCACCAGGATCGGGAGTACCAGGCTGGTCAGGACTAGCGTGGCCAGGGTCCACACGTGGCTCCTCCGCGACTCGACCTGAGCGGCCATCTCGGTGACCCTGGTAGCCAGGGTGCGGCGGTTCTCCTCGGCCGTGGCGACCAGCCGCTCGTTCGCCTCGATCCGCAGGTACTGCTCGGCGGTGTCATGCTCCAGGGCGTCCAGGCGGTGCAGCACGCCCTGATGCGCCTCGTTCCACCGGCCCCAGGTGACCGGGCTCTCATCGGGGTGGGCATTCGGCACTGCTACCCGGCCGGGCCGGCGGGCTCGTGCGGGACGTTCGTCATGGGGCCGAGCGAGGAGGCCTGGTGCATCCAGGACTGCGCCGGGTTGGCCGGGGGCGGGACGGGGATGCCGTGCTCGTCGTAGGTGTAGCCCAGGCGGTCCAGGTGGTGCCGGTTGCGCTCGGCGGCGGCGATGATCCGGCGGCGGTCGTCTTCCGGGTCGCCGCGGTTGACGGTCAGGCCGGGGCTGGTCTGCACCAGGTTGGGCGGCACGTCCTCGTCGCTGGCGTCCATCGCGCGCAGCGCCCAGGCCAGGTCGGTGGCGACCGCGATGCCGAAGATCGGCGCTGTGTGCCGGATGTCGGTGAAGTTGGCGGTCGGGCCCGAGGTCTCGGTGGTCTCGTAGACGCCGGACATCGCGGCCGGGTCAGGCCTGAAGGGCATGGCAGACTCCGCTCTGGCGTGACTTCCTTGCCGTACCTGCCCAGCCACGCCGGGCAACTCCTAGACGAGCCACCCCAAGCCGAGCCACTCCTGCCGGGCCCCGCCATGCCCATCCGTGCCAGGACACGCGATGCCTAGCCTCACCTTGGCTAGGAACCATAGTAATCACTGCTCCAGGACCCAGGGCCCGTCGCCGCGGCGGACGCACTTGTCGGTGAGGCCTATATGCCGGTCGCACAGCGGCGGCCTCGCCATCGCCTCGGCGTTCTTGCGCGGGATGTTCTCCCCGCACGGGGCATCCGGCCTGGTGCCCGGTCCTACGCATTGCAACACCACGTAATCGTTGTCGGCCACCTCGTCCAGGGTGGACAGCGCGGCGGCCCGGTCCTCCTCGGCGCGCTTCCAGAACGCGTCGGACTGATGCTGGAGTGCCGCCTTGACGGCCGGGTCATCCTCTCCCTGGACGACCTTCAGCGTGCCCAGGGACAGCTGCCGGGCGAAGGCGGGGGTGCGGACGATCTCCGGCGGCATGTGCTGGAAGTCGCCGCCCGAGGGCGACCCCTTGCCCTCGAAGGTCACCTCGTGGGTGCGCCGCGGGTCGCTGGCGATCACCAGCACCGAGGCGGTCATGTTCTGCACGATGACCGTGGTCAGCGGCTGGGCGTACATCATCTGCTGGTCGATCGTCATGGAGGCCTCCTAACCCTTCTGAGGCCGACCCCTCGCAGCAGTCGTGCTTGCGCCCGCACCGCGGGCACAGCCAGCGGGTGGCAACCGGGTCGAACGGCCAGCCGCAGTACTCGCAGGGCATCACTGCGCGTCCAGCGGGTACCGGCCGCTGACCACCACGTGCCCGCCGCTCTGGCCGAGCAGCGTCCCGTAGGAGTACAGCTGGAGATTGCCGCCGGGCTCGGCCTCCAGGTACGTGCCGTTGTACGAGCCGGCCGACATGACCTTGGTCTGGCTGACCTGGATGGCCTCTGGCCGGTACAGCGGGGCGTACCCGGACGGCAGCGCGGCCACGGGCGTGCCGTCGGAGGTCTGGCCGGGCACGATCTGGCCGGTGACGACGACCATGTTGTCATTGGTCAGCTTCATCGCCAGGGTGCGGCCGGCGTAGTTCACCCAGCCCGACTGGAGCGCCGGGTGCACCCACTGGGCGGGCCCGGTGGCCAGCTGGCGGGAGACCGGCCCGGCGAAGCTCGCGGACCCGTCGGGGCCGACCCGGGCCAGGACGGCCAGCGCGGAGGACAGGACCTGCCAGCAGTCCGCGGTCTGTCCGGACAGGGCGTAGATGATCATGGCCACGTGGCCCAGCGCGGCGGCGGTGATCCGCGGCTCGCCGTAGCTGTTCAGGCTGTAGATCTTCTGGGACCCGTAGTAGAAGTCCAGGATGTCCGGCGAGCCGTCCCGGTTCCCGGCCTGGACGGTGACCGTGGCCAGGTTCGTCGCGGTGCCCGGGATGGCGCTGACGTTGCCGCCGGCCAGCAGGAAGGCCGCGCCCGTGCCCTCCAGGCCCTGGACCTGCTGCTCCAGCCAGGCCAGCATCTGGGTGATCGTGGCGTGGTCGGCGGTGTGCCCGGAGGCGCCGATCGCCGGGTTCGCGGGCGGGAGGACGGGCGTGGTCATGCGAGGCTCCCCGTCAGGATCCAGGTGTTCAGGATCCGCTGGCGCAGCCTGGCCTCGGCGTACTGGGCCGAGATGTTCACGTGCCCGCCGGCCGACAGCAGGGTGACCCCGGTCCCGGCAGCGACCGTCACGGTGCCGGTGCCGGTCGCGCAGACCCAGATGATGGCGCCGACCGGGAACCCCGTCTGGGATGAGGGCGGGATGATGACCGAGACGGCGGCGCCCGAGTTCATCTCGACCACGGTGCCCAGGTCGGTCAGCGACAGCGTGTAGCTCACGGTCTGCTGCGAGGAGGGCAGGATGCCGGCGAGCACCGACGCCTGGAGGTTGGTGAGAGCCGACTGGTGCGCGCTCAGCGAGTCGCTGATCGCGTTGTGGTCACTGATGTGGCCCGTGTACCCGGGAGCCCGGGTGTCGGGCGGGATCACTGGAAACGACACGGCCTGCCTCCTCCATGCTTCCGGGGGCAGGCAAGGATCAGGCCCGGCCGGGCGGCCGGGCCTTCTCCGTCAGCAGGTCAGAACTGGCGCGGCATCGGGTCCGCGGTCATCGTGCTCATGACGACACCGCCTATGCAGCTGTTCCGGCGGAGGTCTGCCAGTTCCGTGCCGAAGAACACCATGCCGTTGGACGCGCCATTCGGGTTGTGCATCGGGGTCCTTCCCTGAGGGACATGGACAACCGGGGCCCAGGCTCATACCAGGGGCCCCGGCTGGCCGGCAATCTGCCCGTGGCGATCTGCCACCTGGCAGATTTGCCCGGCACGCAAGAGTTTATCAAGGAAGCTAGAACATGAAAGGGGATTTGCGAGAGTCTCAGTGAGAGTCTCACCGGGAGGCCCGGCGGGCACGGCAGCGGGCCGGACGCCTGGCAGGTCCTTGGGCCCGGGACTTCGGGGCCCGGTGTCCTCCGCGGCGCCAGGGCCGGCCCGCTGTCGTCCGGTCACACGCCGCGCCTGCGCAGCCGCTCGTGCTCCCGACGAGCCCCGACGTTATCAATAATCCGTAGGCGCCGTAGGCCGTCCGTGGTAAATTTCAGGCGAGCACAAGCTAAGGCTGAGGATCAGATGGACATGCGCGCACAAAGGCGGGATACCAGGGGCGGGAGCCCCGGGTGCCCGGCGCGCGGTCAGGCGAAGGCTGTTCTGCTCACAAGCCGAGACTTGAGCCCGCGCTGCATAGTCGATGGGGCGCGCACCGCTCGGGCAGATGCGGGTTTGATTCCCGCCCGCGGCTCCGCGTGCCGCGGTGGACCAACGAGAAGTCGGCCCGGCTTCAGGATGAAGTGCGCCCGTGGATGCGGCTGGCAGCTGACAGGTTCTGCGTAGACGCCCTTCATAAGGCACCTACCTGTGGAGTAGGTCTACAAAAACCCGAGGGCCCGGCACATGGAGAAGTGCCGGGTCCTCCCTGTGCCCCGAGGAGGCATTCATGACCCAGACCCTGGGCGAGGTCGTCGCCGTCGAGAAGACGGCCCGCCAGAGTGCTGACAAGCAGCGCGAGGAGCTGCTCAGGCGCGTCCAGCGCAAGGAGCTGTTCGCCGGCTTCAGCCAGGTCTACAAGCATGACCAGCACGACCCGGAGGGCCTGCACAGCCAGCCGGAGAAGACCGAGGTGCTCCAGGAGCGCACCCCGGAGATCCTGGCCGAGCTGGCCCGGGTGCTGACCCCTGCCCTGGACCTGTCCGCGGCCAAGGAGTACGCGAACACCGCGGCCACCGCGGACGTCGTGCTCGACGAGGAGGACCAGGTGCCGCTGCTGCGCGACGTGCCGGTCACCTACCTGCTGCCGCTGGAGCACCAGCTGGGCCAGGTCCTGGGCTTCTTCCGGGCCCTCCAGGTGCGCGACCCGTCCGAGCTGTGGGACTGGGACGAGGACGACGGCTCCTTCCGCAGCCGCCACCCCGAGCAGCGGCTGCGGGTCGAGAAGGGGCTGAAGTCCCTGGTGCTGATCGAGCCGACCCAGTACCAGGCCGGCCAGGCCCAGGCCGTGCCCGACGAGAAGCGCACGGGCGTGTGGGAGATCACCCGGTTCTCCGGCGCGCTGTCCCGCGAGGACAAGCTCGCGCTGATCGAGCGGTGCGAGAGGCTGATCGGCGCGGTGCACCAGGCCCGGGTCCGCGCCAACCGGGCCGAGGCCGGGCGCGTGTCCGTCGCCGGGCCGGTCTTCAGCTACCTGCTGGGCTAGGGTCATCCGGCGGGGCGATGATCACCCGGATCCTGATGACCATCTGATGGCTCCGGGTGGCCTCGTCCCACCGGCCTGACACCTCCCAGTCGGGCTCGATCACGCCCTTGTCGGCCATCGGCCGCAGGATCCCGGCAATCGCCTCGCGCCAGCGCTCTGTGAAGGCCCAGGGCGGCGGCACCGTGTCGGGGATGCCCAGGCCCTGGAAAGGCTCTCCGGGGCTCTCAGCGCTCATCTGCGGCCCTCCTGCGGGCCTTCCGGGCCTGGGGCCTCGGGAACCATCTCAGCCACCAGGGCGGCTCGCCTGCGTGCCGTGGCTCATGCTTGCCGTCTGCCGGTCGTCGTCGCTCACCGTGAGGGAGCCGTCGGTCTACGCTCATATCAATGATGCTAGAACATGCAACCGTCCCGGGGCGTCGGTCCCGGGACGGTTGTTAACGGCGGCTCGCATGCGGCCGTCACATCTAGGGCGCCGTGGGCGGCCAGTCCAGGGACGAGTACCCGCCGCCGGACCAGGTGCTCAGGTTGGCCGAGACCGCGGGGTTGCCGATCAGGCCGACGCCGGACATCAGCGCGCCGTGGATGGCTCCGTAGTTCTTGATCACCGTGGTCATGGCCGAGACGCCGTGGGCAGGCGTGTCGAAGTTGTAGTTGCCCGGGTGGCCGGGACCTGCGCCGGACGGCTCCGAGCCGGTGACGCCGGGGAACGAGCCGGAGTACGAGGTGACGTTGAGCGGGTTGTTCTGGCCCGCGCCGTCAGCAGGAGCGCCCCACGCCCCGTTGTTGTCCTCGTGGGCGAACCAGGAGATCAGCGAGTTGACATTGGGAGTGTTGAGCGGGGCGCCGAGCACGGACAAAATCGCCTGGGCCCAGGCCGTAGCCTGGGTCCCCGTGCCGATGGCAGTCAGCGCGGGCAGGAACGGCGGGGCGGCGGGCGCCGGCGCAGGCGTCGGCGTCGGCGTCGGCGTAGGCGCGGGAGCCGGTGCGGGAGCCGGTGCCGACGCCGGGGTCAGCGTGCCGCTGAGCGTGTAGGTGGTGGTGCCTATCGTGAGGGTGCCGCTGATTGGCGTCGTCATGTCTAAAATCCTAGCGCAGACCGCTATACCCGTGTCCAGACCACTCCAGCAGCGCCGCGGCGACGGCAGGATTGTCCAGCAGGCCCCGGCCCGAGATCAGGGCCCTGGCGATCGCCGGGTACTTGACCATGATCACCCAGGCAGTCGCGGCCACGCCGTGCGCCGGGGTGTCGAAGTCCAGGTTGCCCGGGTGGCCGGGCCCGGCGCCCGAGGGCTCGGTGCCGGTGACCCCGGGCAGGTCACCGGAGTAGGCAGTCAGGTTGAGCGGGTTGTTCCCGCCGGCCCCGTAGGCCCGCTGCCCGGCGGGGTGGCCGTCATCCTCCGCGGTGAACCAGGCGATCATCGAGGTGACGTCGACCGCGTTGCCCGCCGGGGCGCGCAGCGCCGCCAGGATGGCCGCCGCCCACCGCTGGGCCAGCGGGCCGGTGCCCACGCTGGTCTCCGCGGCCAGCTGCATGGACGGCGGGCTGGCCTGCGCGGCCGGATGGGCAGTAGCCGCCGCCGGGTGCGTGCTCAGCTGGCTGCTCGCGCAGCCTGCCAGGGCCAGCACGAGGACGGCGGGCACCGCCCGCCTAAGCACGGCGCCGGGCGGCCGGGTCCCGCCGCAGGCGGCGGGGCTTGGGGATCAGCGCGCCGACCACGATGACGATGGTGACCACCGTGATGACCAGCTGCAATTTCTGCGAGATGATCGCGCCCAGCCACAGCATTACCTGCTCCTGTCGAATGCGCCCGCGGCGGTGAAAGCCGCCAGCTGGCTCTGGAATGAGGCCTCGGTGTCCGGGCCGTTGACGTCGAACCGGAACCGCTCGTGGCCGATGGCATTGCGGGAAGCATCCTCGACGAAGACGGCCCGGAAGTGAGCATCGGCGTAATTCACCAGGTAGCCCTGCGGGATCGTGGCGTCCTGCGGCGTGCAGTCGCCCTGCGCGCAGCGCGGGTAGCCCAGGTCGCTGTAGGGGACCACCCAGCCGCCGGGGTTCACGCGGCTGCCCAGGCGGGCAGCCAGCGCCGTCTCGCCGCCGCCCAGCTCGGCCGCCAGGCGGACCTGGTACTGCGCCACGGTCTCGCCGGGCAGCAGGCAGGCGTCGAACATCCGGCAGTGCGGGTCGTAATCCTGGACGTAGTGGCCGGACGGCCCGGCCTCCAGGATGAACTCCCACACCCTCGGGTCGAGCGACCGGAGCTGGGCCCAGGTGGCATCCCAGCCGGCGTTGTCCCGCGGGCAGCCCGGCTGGACGCTGACCCCGCCGATCCGCGGCGCGCAGTGCCCGCCAGCCCCGTCGGCGAACCCGGTCACGACCGCGGCCACGGCGGTGTAGCCGTAGCCCGCCAGGACCGGCTGGGCCCCGGACAGGAAGCTCCAGATGCCGTTGTCCGCCGTGATCAGGAACGGCCTGGACGGCAGCCTCGTCTTGCGGTTGCCCAGCCAGGCCTGGTACTGCGCCATGGTGACGGTGTGGTAGCCGCGGCTGAACATGTAGGCCATCTCGGCCCGGAACTGGGCGGTGCTCACCGTCTCCGGGTCGGCCGCCTTGCAGACCGGCGCCGAGGGCGCGCAGCCGTTGTTCATCTCGTGGTAGACCAGCACCGGCACGGCCCTGGCCCTCTCGTACCTGACGAACGGCGCGTGGTAGATCACCAGCGGCCGGGGCGCGGGCGCTGCCGCTGCCGCGGCGGCCGGGGTCACCCCGCGGTAGGCCGCGGTCACGCCGGCCATCGACCAGAGCGCCAGGCCCAGCACGGCCGCTGCCACGGTCCCCAGGGCCGCGCTAACGGCATAGCGCCTGCGGCGCGGGACGACGGTCCTCTTCGCTGGCAGGTCCGGCATCGCTCATTCCCTCCCCTAGTACCTTGTCTGTCCCGTCGGCGACGTACTGGGCAGCCCACAGGTCCTTCTGCTTGCCGCGCAGGATGATCCACCAGCTGGCCAGGTTCCAGCCCATGCACAGGAAGGTGTAGATCATCATCTTGACCATGGAGACGGCCAGCAGCATGTCCTTCCAGTCGCGGCCGTGGATGTGCCAGGCGTAGAAGCACTCGGTCCCCGCGAAGATCGCCGGGAAGATGACCCACCAGATGTTCGGGTGCAGCCCGCCCAGGGCCCAGGCGGTCCCGTTCAGCGAGATCCACAGGATCCAGAAGGCCACGCAGATCAGGCCGTAGAACTGCTGCATCCACTCGCGCCAGTTCATCCGGTTGAAGCCGAAGTTGATCAGGTCGCCGATCGTGCCGGACTGCCACTTGACCCGCTGGTGCCACAGCGCCTTCACCGAGGGCATGCTGCCGGTGTCGCACCACACGTCCTTGCTCATGATGCACAGCCAGCCCAGCTTGCGCAGCTGGAAGGTCAGGTGGTAGTCCTCGACCACGCTGCGGTAGGTCCACGGGCCCTCCTGGCCCGGGAGCAGGGCGGCCTCGCGCAGCGCCTCGTTGCGGAAGATGCAGCCGGTGCCCGAGATGACCCGGACCCAGCCCCGGTTCCGGCTCAGCACCGTGCTCTGCGCGAACTCGGCCCGCTGGATCCGGCTCAGGATGCTGCTGCCCCGCATCACCACCTGGCAGGAGATGCCACCTACCCCGGGATCCTCGGTCATCTCGGCCTCGAAGTGCTCCACCGCAAACGGCGGCAGCCGGGTGTCATCGTCGATGCACACCACGTAGTCGGCGTCCTGGGCGTACTTGCGCCAGGCCTGGTTCAGCGCGCCGGACTTGCGGTACCTGTTGCCTGCCGACTCGATCACCGTCACCGGGTAGCGGCTCGCGACCGCCACGGTGCCGTCTGTCGAGTTGTCGGAGATGATGATGATCTCGTCCAGCGGGCGGGTCTGGGCCAGCAGCGCCTCGATGGCCGGGGCCAGGTCCGCTTCCCCGTTGTGCACGGGCACCAGGGCGATGATCCGGTTGCGCCGCGGCGCCGGGACCGGCTCGGGCTGGCCCAGCGGCAGCGGCGCCGTGACGGTCTCCTCGGGCCGCCAGGCGGGCATGACCTGGGTGCTGGTGTCGTCGGGAACGCGGAACGGGCCCAGGAGATGGGCGGGCGGCTGGTACGCGGGTACCTGGAACTGGTGGGCAGGCTCGCCCTCAGCCCAGGGTCGCCCCGGCGCGGCAGTCATGAGTAGTCCCCCTCGGGTGAATGAATATCAATGAACCTAGCTTACCCGAATACACCGGTCGCTGACTCGATAACCTCCAGGACGCGGCGGTGCACGTCGCTCAGCGGCTCCTGCTGCCGGGCCATCTTGGCCGAGCGGGCCAGCAGCGCGGGCGGGACCGCCCGCGTGGCCGCGGACAGCAGCGCCCAGGACAGCTCATCGAGGCAGCCCCGGGCAAGCCCCGGGTTCGTGGTGCTGCCGCAGACCTCGGCGAGCACGGCCAGCCGCTTGAGGGCCTGCCGGTCGGGCGCGAAGCCCAGCCGGAACGTGTCGGCCTGGCCCTCGGCCCAGCCCGTCTTCGCGGCGGCCTCGAACATGTTCAGCAGCGGGCTCACCCCGCCCGCGGTCAGCGGGTCGTACAGGCCCGGGAACGGGGTCTCCTCGTACCCGCGGTCGTAGCCGCTGAAGTAGACCGGCGACTCCGGGCCTGCCGCCGCCCGCGTCCCCAGCGCGACGTCCAGCAGGCTCACCGGCCAGCCGAGATCGGTCAGGGCGTTGACCCGGAACTCGCCCCGGCGGGCCTCCAGGACCGCCAGCAGCAGCAGCTGGGCGGACTCCCGGGCCGACTGGACGTAGAACGCGATACCGGGGTCGTGCAGCCGCATGGCACGGCCGGCCTCCGCCCAGCGCCACAGCTTCCGGCAGATGATCGAGTTGTCCATCACGTGCGTGAACCGGCTGGCCGAGACCAGCATGGGGGTGGCAGCGGCCACGCCCGAGGCGACCCACTCGGCCGCGCGCTTGGATGCCGTGTACACGTCAGGGGAGTACGGCCGCAGTGCCTTGCCGGTCGAGCAGCACACCACCTGGGGGACGCCGGCCCGTACCGCCGCGACCAGCACGGCGCGGGTGCCGAGCACGTTGGTGGTCACGGTGCGGTGCACCTCGGTCTCGGCCAGGCCCGGGTCGCGCTGGCCCGCCACGTGGAAGACCAGATCGGGCCTGATCTCGGCCATCAGCTCATTCATGGCAGCGCGATCGCAGATGTCGGCATGCCGGTACTTGACTTCAGGGTGACGCGGGTAGCCGCTGGTGATGCCGCGGCTGACGCTGACCAGGCAGCCCAGGCCCGACCGCCGCTCAGCCAGCTGGCGGATCAGCTCAGTGCCGATGCAGCCGGTCCCGCCGGTCACCAGGATGGTGGCATGCCGGATCCGGCCGGCCAGCTCCGCCTCGGGCAGGACCATGCCGCGGCGGCCGATGGCCAGGAACCGCGCGTACTCCTGCGCCGAGGCCGGCCGGGCTGCCGCCAGCTCATCGGTCAGGCCCCGCAGCTGCGCGGTGACCTGCCTGCTCAGGCGCAGCCGTCCTGGCTGCGCCGCCGCTCTCATGGCGGCAACGATCTCCGTCTCGGTTCTCATCCGTTCTCCCGCTTGGTCGGTCAATATCAATAAACCTAGCACTGCATGTCAAGTCACGGGGAGATCACGGGGAATCTGTCCGGACATGGCGGAGCGCCCCGGTTGCGGGTGACCGGGGCGCTCGCTCTCGGGTGCCTAGCCCTGGGGCTGGGCGTAGGTGGTGAAGCCGGTCCAGTCGATGACCACGGTGGGCCCGTCCTGGTCCTCGGGCACCCAGGCGTTGTGCCCGGGGGCCATCTCGGCGTAGTCGCCGGGCCCGTAGGTGACCTCCGTGCCGTCATCGGCCCGGACGGTCATCTGGCCCTGGATGAAGTAGCCGACGTGCGCCTGCTGGCAGCTGTTGCCGCCGGCGATCGGCCGCACGTTGGTGCTCCACCGCCAGCCCGGGGCGAACTCGGCCCGGCCCACCTGGCCGCCTGCCACCAGGTCCAGGTGGCCGGACTGCGGCGGGTCGAAGGGCCGCGTCTCCTCGGGCTTATCGAAGCTCTGCTGGATGAGAGCTGGCATCGTTGCCTCCTTGTCAGTAGGTCGCGTCGACATGGGCATGGCTGGATGCGCCGTTGATCACGACGCTCCAGGTAACGGCGATCTTGCCGTCGAAGTCGCTGAACCAGAAGAAGCTGTTGTTCCCCGGGAAGCCGGGGAACGGGCCGAAGTTCGGGTTCGGCGGCAGGCCCAGGCTGCCGTAACGGCCGGGCACGTAGTCCCCGGTGTTGCCGGTCAGGGTGCACTCCTCGACGTCGCGGATGCCCTGGCCGTTGTTGTTGATGCGCTCGCCCGCGCAGTCCCAGTGCACCACGTGACCGGGCACCGACGTGCCCGCGTCATACTTCAGGGCGAAGTGCGTGTTGTCCGCCGGGTTGCTGACCTGGGACGCGCTGGCGGACCCCGCGGCGAGCAGCGAGCCGCCGATGGCCAGGAACGCCGCCAGGACGAGCCCGAGCAGGGTCTTGAGGCTCACGGCGTGACCGCCGCTGAGTCGAAGACGTACCCGGTGTACGGGGCGATGTCATACCCGATGACGAACACCTGAGCGCCAGCCGGGCTGGCGTAGCTGAAGGTGGCGTTGCCCACGCCGTTGCTGTTCGTCGTGACCGTGCCCAGGAAGGCGACGAAGGTGCAGAAGCCGCTGTAGCCCCACACGTTGATGGTGTTGTTGGGCGGCGCGTCCTTCAGGTGGACGATGGCCGTGACCGTGCCGCCGTCCTGGTGGAAGTTGACGAAGCCGGTCTGGGTGGCCAGGTTGCTGGCGCCGTTGCACTGGAAGTTGTTGGCGAAAATGCCTGCGCCGTTGGCGGTGTCGCTCGCGAGCGCCGGGCCCGCGGTAGCGGTGAGCATTGCTCCCGCGATGAGAGCTGGCGCTGCCAGGGCAGCAAGGATCGTGCGGAATCGCATGGTGAAACCCTCCCGCTTGAAGTGAGGCCCGCGGCTCTGCGGGCCGGACGGGGAGGACACTATCAAAGATCCTAGAGACGCGGAAGCGCCTTGGCCAGAAAGCCAGGGCGCCTCGCTGACGTCGCAGTGATCCTTCAGAAGTCTGCCGGGTCGTCGAGCGGGTAGTGCTGCGGGCCCTCGCACAGCTCCAGGGCCATGCCGTGGTCACACAGCTTGCCGCTGAACTCCTCGCGGCTGATGCCGCCGTCCCAGGTGCCGCCGGAGGCGACCACGTGAGCATAGCGGTAGGCGCCGGCCTGGTCGCCGCCGCCGCAGATCCAGGACATCATGGCTTCGGCATGGCACTCGGCATAGCTCTCAGCGGCCAGCTGGCGGCCGATCGCGTAGCAGGCCCGGATCGCGGCGGCGTTCTCGTGCCGGATCCGCAGCTCCAGGTCGCGGGGGTGGTTGCCGCACAGGACGCCGCACGGGGCGGTGTCGGCGGGCAGGCCGTACTCCGGATCGGCGTCGTAGCCGTCCGGGTGGCGGATGTCGGTGTCGGTCATCAGGTGCTCCTCGGTGCTGGTCTCTCGTGCGGTGTCTAGGACCAAGATATCAATAAACCCTAGTTATGCCAAATCGAAGCGCCCAGGCGCGGAGACGGCCGCGGTCCACCGACAGCCCGCGTGCTCGACGCGCCTGGGCGCCTGGTCCCCCTCAGCTGCTCGCGCAGCCCGGGGACCATACCGGGCGGAAAGAGCCTAAGCGCCCGGCTCGTCTTCAGTTATCCGGCGTAGTGCGACTGGTCGCGCTTCCAGTCGGTGCGCGCCATCGTGTTCGCCCAGGCGGCATCCCGGTGCTCATCGTGCGCGGGGACCGTGATGACATGCCGCCCGGACTCGACGGTGACGCCGACCTGCTGGCCGTCCGCGATCTCCGCGCCGCAGCCAGCGCACACGGGCCGCTTCACGGCAGCCTCGGCCTGTCCGGGTGGTTGCTGGCCGCGATGCGGATGATCTGCCAGCCGCCGCCGCCGGCCCTGCGCAGCTGCGCCACCGCAGCCAGGCTGGCGGACGGGCCGCCGAACATCTTGCCGCGGCGCTCGTCGGGGATCAGCCGGTAGGCGCTCACGGCGGCCAGCGGCAGCGCGTAGTCGAAGACCCAGGCGGCGCCGCGCATGGCGGAGCCGAGGGCATCTCCTGCCCGGGTGCTTGGCCGGCTCATTCCTGGTGCTCCCTGAACGAGAAGTAAACCCGCGGGCTGTGGGTGAACTCCAGCGTGCCCGTCACGTTGTCTGACTTGCGGATCACGACCACGAAGGGGGCCGCGAAGCCCACCACCGTGAAATCCTCGCCGAGCGTCTGGGCCGTCCACTTCTGGCCCGGGGCGGCGGCCAGGTCGGCGGCCGGCTGGCCGGCCTCGACCATCTGCCGGCGGACGGCCTCGGTCGGGTCAATCATCGCCGTTCCTTCCTGCGTGTTCCAGTTGCAGCGGCATGTCCCGCCGCGCGGGCGGGAGCACTCCGGGCAGAGCAGCGGGGTGCCCGCGTCACTCATCGTCCTCGTCCTCCTCTTCGTCCGGCTCGGGCAGCTCGGTCCAGCCCATGGCCTCGGCGATCCGGTCGCCGGGGTAGTACGCGTACGACGTCTTCCTGATGGCGTCGGTGACGGCCTGCTTGTGATCCTGCACCGCGTTCTGGGCCTCGGCCTCGGTGACCGGGCTGCCGTCCTCGTGCGTGTAGTTGTCGGTCAGGTAGCGGGCGACCTGGGTGGTGCTGTAGGTCTCCTCGCGGCCGAGATAGCGCCTGGTCATGATGTGGTCCTTCCTCAGTCAATAAACCTTAGTGGCAGCCGGGAGCCCGCCGGGCTTGGTCAGCGGGCCCCCGGGGCTTGTCAGCCGGCTTGCACGTAGTGCAGGCCGTTCGGGCCCTGGCCCCAGCTGATCCCGGCAGCAGGCGTGCCGGCGTCAGAGGGAACGGGGACCGGGCTGTAGTCGAACGAGTAGTTGATGCCGCCGGGCGACGCCCCGGTCACCGCGGACGAAGGCACGCCGAACCACAGGGCCGCGATGTCGGCGGAGTGCAGCGTGTTCGGCAGCTGCGACGGCAGGTTGGCGTTGCTCGGCGGGGTGGCCGAGACCACCGTGTAGTTGACGAACCCCTTGACCGAGCCGGTGTTGTCGCTAGCTGATGCGCCGACGCCAGGCCACGTGTTGCCGTCGATCGGGCTGGCGAACGCGCTGAACGAGCCCTGGGATGAGATCTGCACGGCCCAGGTGCCGTCCGCGTTCTGCGTCGCGGTGAGCTTGCGCTCCAGGTTGTCGAGCGCCCAGACCGGCCCGCCGGGGCTGTCCTGGGTGGCGTTGCCGGACACGTTGGTCGTGTCGGACACGCCGGACTCGTGCGCGTTGGCGCTGTAGGCCGCCGGCTTGGCGGAAGCCGAGGCCGAGGTCGCGCCGAGCAGCGTGACCGCCAGGGCGGCGGGCACCGCCGCGGCGGCGAGGATGGTACGGATTCGCATGTTGCTCCTCAGGCCCCTCCCGGCCCGCGTTCCGGGCGCTGGAGGAGGGACTCCGAGGACGAGGATATCAATAAATCTAGATTAGGCAAATACGCTATGACGGCGGGCCGACCAGCGGGCCACCGCCAGCGCCGCCTCCCAGTCCAGGGCGCCCAGGTCGTCTCCGGCCTCGGCCCGGCCCGACACCGAGGCCAGCCAGGCAGACAGGATCACGGCCAGCTCGCGATCGCAGTAGGGGGTCTGGCTGCCCAGGTCGGCTGCGGCCTGGCAGATCTCGGACAGGGGGAGCGGGGCAGCCATCACCCCTTCCGGGGGTCACAGCGCGGTGATGAACGCTGTCACCCCGTGGGCGAACTCGGACAGCAGGTTGCCGATGCCGTGCACGACCTTGGCCGCGGTCACGGGCTCGACGATGATCAGCCAGATGACGAAGGCGACCGCCGCGTACGTGCCGAGCTGCTTGAGGGTCACGGCTTCCAGGCCTGCCAGGACAGGGCCCGCTGGCGGCGGATCATGCGGCAGATGCTCCAGGCGCCCAGCGTGAAGCTGGCGAAGGCGGACAGCGGCGCCCAGGTCTTGCCGGCCAGCGGGATGAACGCCAGGCCCAGGGTGGCGAAGGCGATGTAGGCCGAGGCCGGGACGGCAGCCAGCATCCACCGGGCGCGGCCCAGGGCCCGGATAGCCAGGTAACCCGGTCGCCACTGCATCGGCTTCCTCCTCGGGCTTCGGCCGCAGGTCGGGAACCACCTCGTCGATGATGGTGCGCCTGACCACCCGGTAGCCCGCCGGCTGGAGGGCCTCAGGATGATCGTCGTAGGCCTGGCGGAAGACGTCAATCCGTTCCCAGGCATCCTCGGGGGTGCCCCAACGGGACAGGTCCGCCCAGTTCCCCGGCTTGTCTTCCCGGCCGTACGGCAGGTACTGGGCAAGGTGGAATACGGCAGTCGCTTTAGGCATATCAAGGATTATAGGGCGTCATCTCTTCTTCGGCGGATCCTTCACGTTGATGGTGCCGGAGCCGCTGCACTTGCCGCAGTCCGGCATGAGCTTCGGGTCGGCGTTGCACTGCGGGCACCGGATCAGCATTACAACTCATACCCGGCCCTGGCCTCCTCAGCCCACAGCTCCAGCTCCTCGGGCGTGACGACGTGCCCGGTCTTGGTGACCAGCGGGTAGCAGATCACGCAGTCCCGGTCGCCGCAGGTCTCGGAAACGGCCGCCACGTCAGGCCTCCAGGAGCCCGCCGGCGTGCGCCCAGAAATAACCGCACCAGAAATGCGCGAAGCACTTGTCCTCGTCGCTCAGCTCGGAGTCGTGGATCGTCTTCTGGGCCTTCGCGAACCCGTCGGCGTTGAGCCTGGTGCCCTTCTCGGGGTCGTGCGGGTCGACCGGGACGGACAGCGGGATGCGCACGATCTCGCGCTCGCTGCCCTCCTCGAACAGGATGACCACGCCGTCCATCTGCTGGATGAGGAACTGCTCACCGGGGAGTCTCGCCATAATCAATGAACCCTAATCACTGGTACCCTGGCCGGGCAAGCGAACGCCCGGGTGTCCCGAAGCCCCGGGCGCCCTGCGGTACCGCGATCAGGAGGTCGTACGCCATGCCGTCCGTGGCCGCCCGCCCCGCCGAGTGAGGTGAGGAGGTGAATCATGGACGGGGCCAGCGGGCCCCGCGAGATCCCGCTGAAGGCCAAGTACCGCAGGGAGAAGCCCAAGGGCAAGCACCGGGCCGACTACGACGGCAACACCGGGGAGCACCGTGCCAAGCACGTGCTGCTGCCCGCGGTGCCCGGGATCAAGCGCAAGAGGTTCCGCCGCAAGTACAAGCAGATGTGACTGCGCGTGACCAGCCGGCAATACCTGTTCGACGCGTCGGACACGACAGGAGCGGGCCCCCAGCCGAAGGGGCCCGCTCCTGTGCTATCTGCGCGAGAAGAGTAGTCAACTACCCTCGTCAGCTCTTGGTGATCGTGGCTATTCCCCTTGGATTCAAAATGGACATAGCCACCATCTCGTCGAACACCCAGCCCTTCCAGAAGGCCTCGACCATGTGGTTCTCCTCGACGTCGAGCGAGTAGAGGACCGGGAAGACGCCGAGGAAGTTGGGCTCGGGGGTCAGGAAGATCTTGGCCTGCGGCACGATGATGGAACGCTGGATCTGGAACTCGCCGAAGCTGGTGATCGTCTCGCCGGCGACCACGCGGTCCTTGAAGGCCCAGCCCGTCTGGTTGATGTCCCAGCGGTACATGTCGCGGAAGTCGAACGGGTTGATCATGAGCCGGGCGGACGGCAGCTCGTGCAGGTCCGTCATCGCGACAGCCGAGTAGAGGCTGCCCGGGGTGAGATAGCCCGAGGCCTCGGTGATGTTGTGGTTCGGCGTGACCACGTGGTCCGGGCGGGTGGCGTAGTCCGTCACCGCGGCCTGGAGGATAACCAGCAGGCGGGCGTCCTCCTGCTTCAGGATGGCCTGCTTGGTCTCGTCCTGGGCCTGCTCGACCGCGTTGATCCGGAGGTAGAACAGGTCCTCCTTGCGGATCGCCGGGCGGCTGGCGATGCGGAAGAACCGCACCGGGATGCGCTTGCCTTCAAAGGGCGTGACCCGGACCTCGCCCTCGGTGCCGCTCAGGATGTAGGCCTGGCCCAGGTCGTCCCACACGTCGTACTCGACCGGGGTGCCCGGCGTCACCGGGTCCTCGACGAGCACGTTGCGGACGATGCCCTGGTACCTCAGCTTCAGCTGGATCGGGCCCACCATGCCGACGCCCAGGCGGCGGAAGCCGTGCAGCTCGTCGGAGAGGATCAAGGCCATCTTGCGCACCTTGGCCTCGCGGGTCAGCGGAGCCGAGCGCGCCCGGCGGGCCTCGATCTGGGCAACGTAGTCGTCGCTCTTGCGCGAGGCAACGCGGGGACGCAGGCCGCCCAGCGGTGCCGCCGGCGCCAGCTGCCCGTTCGCAACGGTGGCAAGCTCGGTCATCTGAGTGTCCTTTCCTGCGTCCCTGTGAGGTCAGTCGCGGCCGACGGCTGCGAAGCTGGCAGAGGTGGAGGCGAGCAGGGCCGCGCTGTACGGCTCCAGGCCGCCGATCGTGATCTTGGTGCTGGAGTTGACCTTCAGCAGCCGGGCCACCGGGGCGGAGATCGACACGGAGCTGGACCAGGGCACCAGCTGCCCCTGGAGGGCCCCGGTGCCGCCGCCCACCGAGCCGGCAGCGCCGGAGGCGTTCTGGGTGCAGCAGCCCACCAGCACCGAGCCGGAGCCGTCAGTCGGGTCGGCCCAGGTGGCCGTCGGGTCGAAAGCCGGGGCAAGGATCTCGAACTCGGCGTCGGGGGTCAGCACCCAGACCGCGAAGGCGTTGATGCCCGCGTACAGCAGCTCGTCGATGCCGTCGCCGCCGACGTACAGCGCGCCGAGCCCGTAGATGGGCAGCGTCTGCGTGGCCACCAGGTAGGACGAGCCGTTGTTCGAGGTGCCCGCGGTGCCCTGCATGGTGGCGCCGTTCATCTGGGTGCTGTTGGCGCCCGCCAGGGTCACCAGGTCGCCGCCCGTGCGGATGAAGCCCATGCCCGGCCAGACCGGCACGGCCCTGGTCCAGTTCGGGTCCAGGAACACCGGCTTGGGCGTCGCCTGGGTCCAGGCGAACAGGGGCCGGATCGTGCGCTTGATGTAATCGTTTGAAAGATAGGTACGAATCATCGCACTCTCTCCTCACCCTGTTCGATACTTCGTTTGATTCCTGACCGCCCTAGGCTGTCGGAATGGGCCAGCACTACATCAGCCGGATCGACGAAACGAACCGGACGGCCTACTGCTCGGGCTGCGGCGAAACGGTTCAGGTCAACAGGAATGCCGCCAGGAGCAAAGGCTGGACCTGCGCGGTCAAGGCACGCGAGGACGCAGGCCTGCACCGGCAAGGTCACAAGGAGGAGGTCAGCAAGGCGCATAAAGCCTGGCGCGAGGCCAACAAGGACCGCCTGCGCAGCTATCAGCTTCAGCGCCTCTACGGCATCACCATCGAGGAGTACCGAGCTGAAGTCGCCGGGCGCTCGGGACGCTGCGACATCTGCGGCGAAATTCCCAGCGGCAACGGCCCCAACGGACTGGCCCTGTGCGTCGAGCACGACCACGTAACCAAGAGGATCCGCGGGTACGCCGACCGGGACTGCAACACCATGATCGGGGCCGCCGGCGAAGATCCAGTGCGGCTCGCCCAGGGCATCATCTACCTGAAGCCTTCTCGCGACCAGCTCAGCGCCATCATCAAGCTGCTGGAGGAAGCAGGCGGCGTCCAGGAAGCAGCTCGCCGCTGAATCCGCATAGCGTCCGCTCACTGGTCACCTCCTTCGCCTCGTCCTGCCTCTTCCGGGGCTGGCGCTTAGCCAGATGCAGTCCTCTGCTACTTCTGGGGGGAGGTTCAAGCAGAGGTTGAGACTTCTCCGTGAGCGAACGCGCGCCTGCTCACGCCAGAAGGCGCTCAGGGACCTCTCATGCATGGACGAAGAACGAGAATGGCGCATCTTCCTGCTGGAGCTGGTCGGCCTGAGCCTGGCGGTCGATGACGACAGCTGGTGCCCCTGGTGCGAAGGCGAGTGCACCGGTCAGTCGTAGCCGAGCGCCGTGACGGCGGAGTCGGCGTCGGCCTTGTACGCCAGCCCCACCTGGGGGCGGGCCGCGCGGATCATGGCCTCGGCGGCGGCGGGCAGCAGCCCGAAGGCCCGCAGGATCGCGTACGCGGTCGACGGGCCCCGGTTCACCCCGGCCGCGCAGTGCGCGTACACCTTCGCCCCGGCGGTGGCCAGCGCGGGCAGCGCGAACACCAGGCTGGCCGCGAACCAGGCAGGCGGCTTGGGCTGCCCGTCGTCCTCGGTGCCGTTCCACAGGTAGGCCATCCCCGAGGTGGCCAGCAGCGGGGCGTCGCTGAACTCGGCACGGCAGTCGATGATGTGCGTGATCCCGGCGGCATGCAGCGCCGTCACGTCAGCGGGCCCGGTGATGGCCGCGCCGGTCGCCAGCCGCTCCGTCACGAACGAGAAGTCCGCCATCACGCCTCCCTGAGGTCCAGCACTTCCCGGGCCGCGGCCCGCCAGTGGGCCTGCTCGGTGGCGGTCAGGACCTCCCAGGCCAGCCGCAGCCGGTCGTGCAGGACGGCCTCGGCCTCACTGATGTCGTTGACGTAGGCCTCGTAGCAGACCTTGCCCCAGTCGCGCTCGGGCCCTGTCACGAGGCCCCGGCTGGCCAGGTGGCCGAGACCGCGGTGGGGGCAGCGGTGAACAGGTTGGCGATCGCCGTCTTGGAGATCAGCTGGATCTGGTCGTCGCTCAGCACCACGATGTCGCCGGCCTGGTAGCGCAGCCCGTTGGGCAGCACCACGTCCTTCAGCCCGGTCTTGATCGTCACGCTCCAGGGCATCGGCCCTCCTCATGCTCTGCGATGTGCTATCTTCCTTGATACGTCAGGGCCCGGCACGGGATCGGATCGCGTGGCTTGGCCCGGCACCGTCCGGACAGCTCGGCTCTGCGCGGAATGCAGGGCAAGGCAAGGTGCGGCCGTCGTGGCACCCCGCTGCACGGCGTGGACGGCGATGCGGCACTGGGCGAGGCAGGAAAGGCTAGGCGTGGCTTCGAGGGCCTAGCGCAGCCCGGCCCGGCTCGGCCGGAAAAGCATGGCGAGGCGTTCCAAGGCGGGGCGAGGCATGCCATTGTGAGGCAGGCAGAGGCAGCCCAAGGCTCGGCTGGGCGCCGTTCGGTCGGCACGGATCGCACCGCACGGCTCGGCAAGTCGGGGCAGGAATCGCTCAGCACGTCAAGGCGCAGCTCGGCGGGGCATCGCGCGGCAGCGCAGGCAAGGGCACGGATCGGCACGGGTGGGCAATGCCCGGCTCGGCAGGCGGGGGAGGCGATCAACGTCGGGGGCCGCCTCCCTCGCTTGTCAATGGTTCAGTGAACCATTAATCGACGAACAGGTCCGAGTCGTCCGTGTCGCCGACGGCGTAATTCGCG